>CETO01085376.1_pt1 | contig 13434 bp, 9 predicted proteins | sample 531351 | NCBI WGS metagenome assembly CETO01 (sample SAMEA2622678, study PRJEB7988) | marine metagenome | isolation source: saline water (ENVO:00002010), including | reverse complement strand
AGTTCTTTCGGAAAACGGCGAGCAGGATGCTCGCCGTTTTTCGTTTCAGCCCGTTATTTTTATTGTAAAAAACCATTCGCAGGAATTTCACACGTACTCACCGCTTGGGGCGCTTCAACCCCCGTTGATATCCAACAATCTTCATAAATTGAGCAGTAGCACATCTCGACTTCAAACGTTGCTTTCAGCAACGCTGATACCATCGTGGGGTCGTTGACTTTAAATGCATCAATTTGTTGACCCGGGCGAATAACACCGTTGCTAATATGCGATTGTTGATAATTGACGAGTACGTCTGGCGCGACAATATTTAATACGTCCTGCCATTGAGTGACCGGTTGACCATTCACTTTCATGGTGACGTAATTAATAATCGCAGGCCCATTCCCCTGATTTAATACTATGTATTCGTATCGGTTGCTCTGCCAGCTCCTGGCGATAAGCACGCTGGGCCATACTGACGCCTTGGCATAAGCTCGGTCGATGTAGGCAGAGTACATTGCGACCACAACTGCCACCAGACTGGTTATGAGTGCGGAAATCGCTACGAGCATTTCTGGTTGCATGTACCATTTGCGTTTCACTTCATGTCTCCCTGTGACTCGGTTTGCAGCCTTAATTGTTCCCAAAGAAAATCACTGACCGGGCCAGATTGTTCACCCAGCTTACGCACTGCGCTTATTTCACCGCGAATGCTGCAGGTTACGTCGCTCAATTTGAGCGCAAATAACTCGCCTGATGCTAACTCATCGGCAACCTTATCGCGAGGAATATAACCCCATCCCGCGCCTTTCATGAGCAGGGCTTTTTGGGTGTCGCTGTCGTTTGAACGAATGGTAAAAGCCGGCACCACGCCCATCATTTTTTCGATATTGATATCTATATCGAAGGCTTGCGGCATTAAAAGTGGAATGTCGTGCAGATGACTGGAATGGTCAGGCTCGCCGTTTAAATTTCTCAGGCAGTTAACATGCAGTACGGCTACGACTTCGAATTGGCCAAACGGCAGAGTTTCAAATGTCGCTAACTCGTGAAAATTGTGCATCCATGGGGTAATGGCAACGTCGGTATCACCGTCTACAACACGTTGCAGAGCCCCAAGCCTGGCTACGGAACTCAAATATAACTCGGTGTGAGGGTAGGCGCGTTGTGTGTTTATTACCGCATCATAAATCGGAAGTTGCTGACAAATCGTATCATATACCAACTCGACTTTGCGTTCGTGATCACGACTCAGGTGTTCTGCCAGACCGGTTAAATCAGATTGTTTGCGCAGCAGGTACCGGCAGTGTGGCAACATGCGGTTGCCATCTTGGGTTAATTGCAGGCGGTTCCCGCTTTTTTGCAATAAACTAAGGTTAAATTCGTCTTGTAAACGTTTTATAGCAATAGAAATGGCAGGCTGAGTTTTGTGCAAGTGTTCGGCGGCCCGGGCAATACTGCCCAAATCGGCTACCGTAACAAACATCCGTAATTGTTCCAGGGTCATAAATTAAATTTAATATATAGCTAAAATACATTAAATATTATTTTGGTATGGATTGGCGTATATTGCCAGCATTAGCTTAAGGAGAATGTGTGTGATTCAAAAATTTCATGTTCAGTTCAGTACATTGGTACTACTGATAAGCGTGTTGGCAGGCTGCGGTGGACAAGCTGAGGTCTCGCAATCCACAGGCGACCAAACCAAATTGGTAAAAGCAATCACACTGACGCTGGGGGACAACGGTGGCTATCGCGAGTTTCCCGCCGTGGTTGAAGCCAGCGAGGATGCAACACTAGCGTTTCGCGTTTCCGGAGAACTGTCTGAGTTGCTAGTCACTTCAGGACAATTGGTTGAAACCGGTCAACTGCTGGCAAAACTGGATCCCACTGATTATCAAATAGCGGTCGATCAGGCGCAGGCGAATTACGACCTGGCGAAAGTACAATACGATCGCGCAAAGACACTGGTAGAGAAGCAGTTGGCGTCTAAAGCTGGATTTGATGAAGCCAACGCGCAGTTGCAGGTTGCTGCTGCAGCGTTAAAGTCAGCCAAGACCAATCTGGCCTATACCGAGCTACACGCGCCTTTTAGCGGTCAGGTTGCTCAGCGTTTTGTTGAAAACTTCGAGAGTATTACCGCGCAACAGCCGGTCTTTTCACTGCAGAAAAATACGGTAGTGGATGTGGCCATACAAATACCGGAAGACTTACTGTCGAACCTGGATAAAGAAGCAAACTACAGTCCTGAAGTACGTTTTGATACTCATCCCGATGAAGTGTTTCGCGCTACGTTAAAAGAATATGATGCCGATGCTGATCCGGCTACCAACACCTACAAAGTGGTATTTCAACTGCCTCGTCCAGACAGTTTTAATGTGTTCCCGGGCATGTCGGCAACAGTGAGAGCGCAACTCGACGAAGTAATGAAAGTGAAAAGCGGTGGCTGGAATGTGCCGTCGTCTGCGGTTTTTGCTGATGCGGAAAATGCGCAGCAAAGCTACGTATTCGTGATCCTGGATGACATGACCCTTGAAAAGCGTGCGGTCACCTTAGGCGGTATCACCGATCAGGGCTTCAAGGTGGTGAGTGGGCTTTCCACTTCAGAAAAAATAGTGGCGGCCGGTGTGCATCGTCTTAGCGCCGGTGATACGGTCAGAATCTGGCAGAAAGAACGGGGGCTGTAGCCGTGAATATAGCCAGTTATTTTGTTAACAACCGGACGTCCAGCTGGATGGTTACGCTTATCCTCCTGTTGGGCGGGTTAATTGCATTTTTAAATTTAGGCCGTTTGGAAGACCCGCAATTTACCATTAAACAAGCCATGGTGATCACGGTATATCCAGGTGCTTCGCCCACCCAGGTTGAAGAAGAAGTTACGTACCCCATTGAAAATGCGATTCAGCAACTGCCTTACGTAGACAATATTAAGTCCATTTCTACGGCCGGAAAATCGCAGATCACGGTAGAAATGAAAAGCATCTACCGCAAAGATGACCTGCGCGGTATCTGGGAAGAGATGCGACGTAAAATTAATGACCTGACGCCGTCTTTGCCGTCTGGTGTTTACCCGCCCAAGATCATCGACGATTTTGCCGATGTGTACGGCATGCTTATCGCGGTTACAGGTGATGGATACCAGTACAAAGACATCAACGATTATGTGGATTTTCTGAAGCGTGAGTTGGTATTAGTCGATGGCGTGGGCAAAGTCAGCGTACAAGGTGAGCAAGAAGAGCAGGTATTTGTAGAGATTTCCCGTTCAAAAATTGTTTCACTGGGTATCAGTCCAAGCCGCATCAGTTCTTTGCTGGTCACACAAAACCAGGTATCGAATGCCGGTAAGGTTAAAATTGGCGATGAATACATTCGCATTAACCCTACTGGCGAATTCGAATCCGTTGAAGAGCTTGAAAACCTGCTTATTAGCCAGGCCGGCGCATCTGAGCGCATTTACCTTGGTGATGTCGCGCGCGTTTATCGTGGTTATGAAGAGGTGCCTGACAACCTGATTCACTACGGTGGCCACCAGGCATTATTGCTGGGGATTTCCTTTGCCGACGGGGTGAATGTTGTGGAAGTGGGTGAGCGTATACAGCAACGCATGCAAGCATTGGAATACATGCGTCCTGTTGGCATGGATACCGACTTCATTTACAACCAGCCGGTTGAAGTTGATAAATCCGTACATGGTTTTATTTTAAACCTGGCCGAAGCGGTGGGTATTGTGATTGTGGTGTTGCTGTTGTTCATGGGCATAAAGTCTGGCTTGTTAATTGGCCTTATCCTGCTATTGACCGTGTTAGGCACCTTTATCTTCATGCAGCAGATGGATATAAACCTACAGCGTATTTCGCTAGGGGCGCTGATCATTGCGCTTGGGATGCTGGTCGATAATGCCATTGTGGTAACCGAAGGGATACTGATAGCCATGAAACGTGGCTTAAACAAGCGCGAGGCAGCTGCTCAGGTGGTGAGTCAGAATATGTGGCCACTGCTGGGCGCAACGGTGATAGCCATCATAGCGTTTGCACCTATCGGTTTGTCCAGCGACGCCACGGGCGAATTTGCTGGTAGCTTATTCTGGGTGTTGTTTGTGAGTTTATTGCTCAGTTGGATCACGGCGATAACGCTTACGCCTTTTTTCGCCACCCTGTTATTTAAAGACGATGCCACAGCAGACAGTAGCGAACTGAAAGACAGCGAGGACATCTACAAAGGCGTTATATTCGATGTGTTCAGCGGTATTCTGGGTTTCGCGTTGCGCTGGCGAGTGTTGACTGTGGTTACCATGGTGGGCCTGTTAGTCAGTGCGGTCATTGCGTTTGGCCAGGTAAAGCAGGCGTTTTTCCCGCCTTCAACTACGCCGATGTTTCTGGTTGACGTGTGGCATAAAGCCGGCACCGACATTCGGGTTAATGCGGAAAAAATGGGGATTATCGAAGCCCATATGCTTGAGCAGGAAGGCGTCGAGGAAGTAACAACGACCGTTGGGCAGGGGCTTCCGCGTTTCATGCTTACCTATAAAACGGAAAAAAGCTATCCTACCTACGCGCAACTGGTGATCAGAATGCAGGATGGTGAGTCACTGGAAGCGCAATTGCCGAAACTGCGCGATTACATGGAGACTGAACACGGCGAAATGTTTTATAAGATAAAGCGTCTTGAAATTGGTCCGTCTACCGATGCCAAAATCGAAGCGCGCTTTAGTGGGCCGGATCCACAGGTGTTGCGGCAATTGGCTTCGGAAACAAAGCGCGTGCTGGAGTCTGACCCAGGTGCACGCAATATCCGTGACAACTGGCGTCAGCAAACCAAGGTAATTCGCCCGGTATTTAACGAAGCCGCAGCGCGCCGTGTTGGTATCAGTAAAGCTGATCTGGATAACCTGTTGCTTACCAGCTTCAGCGGCGCACAAATTGGCGTGTACCGCGATGGCACGGACTTGCTGCCTATTATCAGCCGCCCACCACCGGAAGAGCGCCTGACCGCAGACAATCTGGAGAATCTGCAGATATTCTCATCGACGGCACAACAGTTTATTCCAATTACTCAAATCGTGCGTAAGTTCGATGTGGTGTGGGAAGACCCGATTATCATGCGCAGAGACAGAAAGCGCACGCTTACGGTAATGGCCGATCACGATATTCTGGGCAGTGAAACCGCAGCTAAGTTGTTCTCTCGCGTTCGCGGTGAAATTGAAGCCATTCCGCTTCCGGTGGGTTATGAGCTGGAGTGGGGCGGTGAATTTGAAGCCTCGACGAAAGCGCAAAAGGCTATCTTTGGTTCGCTGCCGGTGGGTTACCTAATCATGTTTATTACAACGGTGTTGTTGTTTGCCTCAGCCAGGACTGCGGGGATTATCTGGGCTTGTATTCCTTTAGCGCTGATTGGCGTAAGCTATGGCTTACTGATAACCGGCGCACCGTTTGGCTTTATGGCGCTGCTCGGATTTTTGAGTCTGTCGGGCATGATCATTAAAAACGGCATTGTTCTGGTTGAGCAGGTGAAGCTCGAACTGGAAGAGGGCAAAGCGCCGTATTCTGCGCTGTTTCATGCAACATTGAGTAGGGTAAGGCCGGTTTGCATGGCGGCCATTACCACTATTCTGGGAATGATCCCGCTGTTGTTTGATGACTTCTTTGCCAGCATGGCTGTGGTGATCATGTTTGGTTTGGGCTTTGCTACCTTGCTTACGTTGGTCTTTGTGCCCGTGCTGTACAGTCTGGTGTTCAAAATAAAGCCTGCGCATTAACACGTTGTTCTGAAAAAAGCCCGGCCTGATTTGTCACGCCGGGCTTTTTTGTAACTCTTTCACTGGCTGTGAGAACAATACAGAGTTCCGAAATACGTTTTTTGTAAGTTTATGATTTTAATGAATTATACGGTTGGTATGCGTTTCGCATTATCTACTGTGAGCGCAAGAAAATTGCGCGATGCCTGAATAGTTTTCTGTTTCGGTTGCAGGCATTTTTACTTCATTAGATAAAGGAGCGAACAATGAATACTGATATTGCTAAAGGTAAGTGGACACAACTGACTGGTAAAGTGAAAGAAAAGTGGGGTAAGCTCACCGATGACGAAGTAGAGCAAATGGAAGGTAAGTTCGAAGTCTTTTACGGCAAAATGCAGGAAAGATATGGCATGAGCAGGGAAAAGGCGCGCCGTGAGTTTGATGCCTTACAGGCCTAAGTTTAAAGGCAGCCCCTCAGCAACACTGAGGGGCTGTTTTGTTTAGAACTTATACGTTGCAGTGAACGAGAAGGTTCTGCCCGCAGAAGGTTTAACGACTACTGAGTCGAATAAATCAGCCGACGTATAATATTCTTCATCCAGCAAATTATTCACTTGCAGCAGACCAACAAACGGACCTTGCGCATAGCTCACGGAGCCATTCACAATGCTGTAGCTAGGCAGCATGACGGTTTGCAATATATCAGTGTAAGTTTCGTCAACCCACGTCAGGCCGATACTCCCTGTCACATCGCCTTCACCCAGTTCCTGTGCCCAGGTACCTGAAATACTGATGATATTGTCGGGCAGGCCACCGCGCTCTAGACGCGTATTCATGCCAACAAAAGCCGAACGGGGACCTGCAATACGGCCGCCATACACATCTTCCGGGTTGAGCCCGTTCTGTGCCGCGAAATCAGCGCCGTTGATAACCGCTAACGCACCATTACTGACTTCTTCGGTGTTAGTGTGCGTAGCCGTTGCGAAGATAGACAGATTTTCGCTCACCAAAGCCCGCATTTCGAATTCCAGGCCATCACCATACACGGCGACCAGCGCACCGGTCTGACTGTCACGATAGGTCTTTTCCTGATCGTACCAGGCAACGGCGGTATACAAACGGTTGTCGAGCAGGTTCATTTTGACACCCACTTCCTGAAGCACTGATTCCTGGATATATTCGCTGGATTCAATGGTCGTTGGAATGATCCCGCCAAGTTGGTTGGTACTCAGCGAGTTGGTTTCTGCATAGGTGATATAGGGAATAATACCGTCTGCATCGTAGGAAATACTGGTGTTATAGCTAAACGCCGTATCATCACCTGTTATAACACCATTACCCTGAGGATCGCCTAAATAGGCTACCCAGCCGTTTTCTGATTCAACGTCGAAGTAGTCAAATCGCGCACCTAATAGTACGTTTAATTTGCCATAGGCGATATCGGTCAGGAAAAACGTTCCGGCATTGGCCGATTTAGACAGGTGCACTTCGTTGAAGTTACGGGTTAACGTGCCATCGACGCCGGTGACGTTGCCATCTTCGTCATAAATGAGTGTGGCATTTTCATATGGGTCAAACGATGCTGGAGAAATACGGTCATTAGCCGTTGGCCCTACGGAAATATCACGGAAATCAAACGTCTCATCCATCCAGGCGGCGTAGTTATCCAAATGTTCTTCGCGGTAGTTCACACCCACTATGCTGTTAGCAGTAAAACTGTCGCCTTCGTACTCGAAAGTCAGGCTGCTGCGAAGTTCATACAGGAAAGCGTCCGGGTAATAGGCGGTGAAACCCCAGCTTTGGTACTTGGTGTGATCCATGTAATCGTAAAACGCTTCATTTTTCCATACAGTGCCACTTTCGAACTCATGGGTGATGTCGATATACGCGGTAATCGCCGTGGTATCAGCGTAATCCTGATCGTCGATAAAAGTAGTCTGATGATCGATTTGCGTAGTGCCTACATCGGTTAACGCATAAGGGTTAGCCAGTGTGCGGTCAGCCAGGAAATTACCAAAACCGCCGGCACAGCTGATTTCAAAACCGTTGTACGAGGCATTACCTGCACCCGCGTCGGCAGCCGTACACCAACTGTTTACGTTGCTAAATGCGTTATTCAGGAAGCTGGGCGCAAACGACGCTATGAACGACGACTCCTGAGGCAGCAGAGTATTGGCGCCTATCGGATTGTCAGAGTTTCGAATCGGCGCGGCACCGGTTATATAAGTACCGTTGTCAATCAGGTCTTGCGTGACGCGGTTCCAACCCGGCACCTGAATACTGTCAGTCGTCTGATACTGCACGCCGAATTGCAGAGTCGTGCTGTCGGATAAGTCAAAATCGACAGCAGCCTGTATCAGCTCACTGGAGGGCTCATACCCATCAAAGAACGATTCCGAATCTTCAACTTCGGCAAATAACTGCAGACCACCGTATTTACCACCAATTTCCAGAGGGATACCCAGGCTGCCCGAGATGATGCGTTGGTTGTATGAACCTATGGTAGCTGAAATGTCACCGGTGACTTTATCGATGTATTTACTGCCGCCTACTTTGGCCGATTTGGGGGTGTAATTGAGCTGACCACCCACGCTGCCGCTACCGTAAAGTGGTGACACCGGGCCACGCATGACTTCAAGTTTCTCTGCACCGCGTACAATGGTGTTGAATGCACCCGGGTTGGCAATTCGACGAAAGCCCCTGAAATAGTTGTCGGCGGGCTCGCCGCGGATATCCATGGCGCCTTTAATACCGAAGAACGAGCTGGTAAAGGCGCCAGGAGTAAGGCGAACCAGATCGTCAACGCTACGCAGCGCAAACTTATCTACCAGATCTTCGCTGATTTCGGTAATTGAACGGGGGGTTTCGTACAGTGATTTGTCTAAACCAAATGCGCTGCGGTTTTCGCCGTTTGGCATTATTGAGTAGTAATCCGCTTTTTTGCCCAGTACATCTATTTTTTCAACGTCAGTTTCACTGACTTCTGATGCTTCCTGAGCGAGTGCGGTGGTAGTACTACCAAGAAGAAAAAGTGCAATACCTACCGCAATGGGATGAAAAGAATGAGAGTGTTTCATTAGTGTTCCCTGTTGAGTGAGTGTGAAGTGTTCTCGACAGCCATAGAGCACAACACGTGCCACAACCTGACCAGTTGGTCAGAATAATGCGAGGTAAAGACACTGTGCTTTTACATGTGACGGCAGTTGTAAAAATAAAAATTTATAAAATTCAATGTATTGAATTCATACTGAAAGTGGGGGAAATAAGAATTGAAAAAAAGAAATATCGTGAGTTTAGGCTGAAAAAATAAAAGATTCAGTTGGCTGGTTGAACAGTTTTGCACCATATTTACACAGTGAATGCACGTTAAATGGTCAGAAAGTTGCGGTGAATCTTTTTAATTGTGCAAGTAAATCACTCTAAACGGTTATAATTAGGTCGGGTGAATGAAAAGGATATTACTGTGTTAGCACAACAAAATACCGGTCTGATTATCATCGACGTGCAGGGAAAGCTGGCTACCCTGGTTGCCAATAGTGATGAGACGATTCAATCTGTTATTACTTTAGTGCAGGGCATGAAAATACTGGGGTTACCTGTGATTTGGGTAGAGCAACTGCCAAACAAGCTGGGGGCAACGGTGCCTGCTATAGCTGAACATTTGTCAGACTCTGAGCCTTTCGCTAAATCTACGTTTAGTGCACTGGGTAATACGGCGATTTCACAGGCGATTGCATCAACAGGGCGCACAGACTGGCTGGTTTGTGGCATTGAAACTCACATCTGCGTATACCAGACCGTATGTGACCTGGTCGAAAACGGTTACCGCGCACATGTCGTCAGCGATGCGGTGTCTTCACGAAATCCACAACATAAAGATCTGGCGCTGGACAAAATGCAACGCCTGGGGGCACACATAAGCTGTGTTGAAATGGCTCTGTACGAATTGCTTGAACGGGCCGATATTCCTGAATTTAAATCTATTCTGCCTCTCGTTAAATAACTCCTCGTGTGATTTGAGCAATAAAAACCTGCAAATTTGCAGGTTTTTGCATTTTATTTGCTGAAATCAGCCCGTTAGGGTAGCCGTGCCTTTTATCCTTTGTGTAAAATGTCGGCCTTTTACAGATCCGGACGCCGGGCGATATATTTTGCCAATTACTAAACCGGGTCTGCCACACAGTAATTTTGTACCAAATTGGGGTAATCATGGAGCTTGAAGCGATAGTCAATCAGGCAAAAGCCGAGATTGATGCTGCCAGCGACGCAGCCACGCTCGACCAGGTTCGGGTGGAGTTCATGGGTAAAAAGGGCAAGCTGACTGACCTGTTAAAAGGGTTGGGGCAGTTGTCTGCTGAAGAACGTCCACTTGCCGGACAAAAAATTAACGAAGCAAAGCAAGTTATTCAACAGGCTATCAGTGTGAAAGGCGATGCCTTGCGCACAGCGGAAATGAATAAGAAACTGGCTGAAGAAGCGGTTGACGTGACCCTGCCGGGTCGTACCGAGTTTGCAGGTAACCTGCACCCGGTATCACGCACAATTAGCCGTATTGAAAAGTTCTTTGGCGAGTTGGGCTTCGCTGTGAAGACCGGTCCGGAAGTGGAAGACAGCTTTCACAACTTTGATGCGCTGAACATTCCGGCTAATCACCCGGCTCGTGCTGACCATGATACCTTCTATTTTAACCCGGAAATCATGCTTCGTACGCAAACGTCTGGTGTACAGATCCGCACCATGGAAGCAGAAAAGCCGCCATTGCGTATTATATCGCCGGGACGTGTTTACCGTAACGATTACGATCAGACTCACACCCCAATGTTCCACCAGGTAGAAGGCCTGATGGTAGACAAGAATGTGAGCTTTACTGAGTTGAAAGGCATTCTGCACGACTTCCTGCAAAACTTCTTTGAAGAGTCACTGCAAGTGCGCTTCCGTCCGTCTTACTTCCCGTTTACTGAACCTTCAGCAGAAGTCGATGTGATGGGTAAGAACGGCCAGTGGCTGGAAGTACTGGGCTGCGGTATGGTGCATCCGAATGTGCTGCGTGCCGTGGGCATTGACCCTGAAGAATACACGGGTTTCGCCTTTGGAATGGGCGTTGAGCGCTTAACCATGTTGCGCTACGGCGTAAATGACTTACGCGCGTTTTTCGAAAACGACCTCCGTTTCCTCAAGCAGTTCAACTAAGGCGGCATCAACATGAAATTCAGTGAAAAGTGGTTAAGAGAATGGGTTAACCCTGCTGCGTCACAGGATGAACTGTGCGAGCAGCTAAGTATGGCCGGACTGGAAGTCGACGGCGTAGAGCCGGTTGCCGGTGACTTCTCAGGCGTAGTAGTAGGTGAGGTGGTTGAGTGTGGACAACACCCTAACGCCGACAAACTGCGCGTGACCAAAATTAATGTGGGCGAAGACGAGCTACTGGACATCGTATGTGGTGCGCCTAACTGCCGTCTTGGCCTGAAAGTCGCTGTTGCCAAAGTGGGCGCAGTGCTTCCGGGTGATTTTAAAATCAAGAAAGCGAAACTGCGCGGTGAACCGTCGTTCGGCATGTTGTGTAGTTTCTCTGAGCTGGGTATTAGCGACGATCACAGCGGTATTATTGAATTGCCTCTGGATGCGCCGATTGGTGCTGATATTCGCGACTACCTTGAACTCAATGACGTTACCATCGAAGTCGATTTAACGCCTAACCGTGCAGATTGCCTTGGCCTTCGTGGTATTGCCCGTGAAGTTGGCGTGTTAAATAACACAGACGTCACCGAACCAACGGTAGAAGCGGTTGCACCAAGTATTGACGATAAGCTGGCGATTACGTTAAGCGCGCCTGAAGCATGCCCGCGCTATTTGGGCCGTGTGGTGAAAGGCGTTAACGTAAAAGCGCAGTCACCCCTGTGGCTGACAGAAAAACTGCGCCGCAGTGGTATTCGCAGCATCGACCCGATTGTAGACGTAACCAACTTCGTACTGCTTGAACTTGGGCACCCTATGCACGCATTCAACTTGGCTTCCATTGAAGGCGGTATAAATGTACGCATGGCTAATGCTGGTGAATCCCTGACACTACTCGATGAAACCACGGTAGAGCTGAAAGATAACACCCTGGTCATTGCCGACGACAATAAAGCGCTGGCAATGGCGGGTATCTTCGGTGGTCTGCATTCAGGTACCGACGAAAACACGACCGACATTTTGCTGGAAAGTGCGTTCTTTGCGCCAGATGCCATTATGGGCAAAGCACGCCAGTACGGTCTGCACACCGATGCATCGCACCGTTATGAGCGTGGAGTAGACCCGCAGCTGCAGGCAACCGCAATGGAACGCGCGACACGTTTGATTCTGGATATCTGTGGCGGAGAAGCCGGCCCGGTGGTTGAAGCAGTGAATGAAACTACGTTACCAGCGCAACCCGAGGTTACGCTGCGTAAAGCACGCCTGAAGCGTGTTCTGGGCATTGATATTGCTGACGACACCGTGTCTGAAATCCTGGCTCGACTGGGCATGCAGGCAACAGAATCTGACGACGGTTGGGTTGCCAAAGCACCGTCATACCGCTTTGATATTGCGATTGAAGAAGATTTAATTGAAGAAGTGGCTCGCGTTTACGGTTACAACAGTATTCCCAATGTTGCGCCGGTGGCTGAGCTGTCGATGATTCCGGCAAACGAAGCCGCATTGTCGCTGGATGCGGTTAAAGCGGTATTGCTTAATCGTGGTTACAACGAAGCCATTACCTACTCGTTTGTTGATCCGAAAATTCAAAACCTGTTGTTCCCGGAAAGCAATGGGTTGGTATTGCCACATCCGATTTCTTCAGACATGTCTATTATGCGTGTGAGCTTGTGGCCGGGTCTGCTTCAGGCAACCTCGTATAATCAGAAGCGTCAGCAAAACCGCATTCGTTTGTTCGAAACGGGCCTGCGTTTTGTACCTGATGCTGATGCACCGAATGGCATTAAACAAGAGCCGATGCTGGCAGGTGTGCTTGCTGGTCGTCGTTTAGCTGAGCATTGGGACGGTACTGATTCGGCTGTGGATTTCTTCGATGCGAAAGCGGATGTTGAGGCGCTGCTGGGACTAACTGGTAAAGGCAAGCAAGTGAGTTTCAAAGCTGAAACGCATTCTGCCTTGCACCCGGGTATGTCTGCTGCTATCTATGTTAATGAAGCACACATTGGCTGGCTGGGCGCGGTACACCCGCAATTTAGTAAAAAGCTGGGTACCAACGGTCGCGTGTTTGTCTTTGAGCTGCTGTTAAGTGCTGTTACACAGCGTGAATTACCGTCTGCAAAGCCGGTTTCTAAGTTCCCGGCAAACCGCCGTGACATCGCCATTACCGTGGCTGAAACCGTGGCTGTTGGCGATGTAATAAAATTTATTGAAAAAAATAGCGCAAATCAATTAGTTGGCCTAAACTTGTTCGATGTGTATACTGGTCAAGGAATAGCCGACGGCTATAAGAGCCTTGCGTTATCACTGATCCTGCAAGATCCAGACAAAACGTTGGAAGATGCAGAGATCCAAGCGGTGGTAGATTCAGTGGTTAAAGGGCTTGAATCTGAATTCGGGGCAGCGTTAAGAGAGTAAATTATGGCATTAACCAAGGCCGAGATGGCTGAACACTTATTCGAAAAACTGGGTATCAACAAGAAAGACGCTAAGGATTTGGTGGAAGCGTTTTTTGAAGAAATCAAAGGCGCACTGGAATCCGGTGA
>CETO01088743.1_pt1 | contig 13454 bp, 10 predicted proteins | sample 531351 | NCBI WGS metagenome assembly CETO01 (sample SAMEA2622678, study PRJEB7988) | marine metagenome | isolation source: saline water (ENVO:00002010), including | reverse complement strand
GTAATGGACTACACCGACGCGGTCATGCTGTCGGCCGAAACCGCAGTAGGTGACTATCCGAAAGAAGCGGTAGAGGCCATGGTCCGCATCTGCCTGGGGGCCGAACGGCATCCCTCCATGCACCAGTCCAAACACCGGATTCACGAGAGCATGGAGCGGGTCGACGAAGCCATCGCTTTGTCTGCCATGTACGCCGCCAACCACCTGCAGGGTGTGCGTGCCATCATCTGCATGACTGAGACAGGCGCTACCCCCAGACTGATGTCACGCATCAAGTCCAGCCTGCCGATCTTTGCCCTGTCGCGCCATCACTCCACCCAGCACCGGGTGGTTCTTTTCCGCGGCGTGCAGACCATACCCTTCGATTCGGCCCGGATTGCCAATGAGCAGACCAATGCTGAGGCCGTGGAACAACTGCGCAGACGCGGCGTAGTCGGCGAAGGTGATCTGGTGGTGATTACCAAGGGGGATTACGTCAACGCTCAGGGCGGCACCAACACTATGAAAATCGTGCGCGTTGGCAGCGATATCCGCTAGCCGCCGGGCAGCGCCTGGCACAGCCTTCGGCCGGACACACAAAACCCACCACGACGGTGGGTTTTATGTGTCCGGTTTAAAGGTCGCCCAGACTTCCCCTGGCAATTTCCGACACTGCCGGCCAGTCTTTACCGGCAATGGCCTCCGCCGGCGTGAGCCAGGACCCACCAACAGCACAGACATTCGGTAACGCCAGATAATCTCTGGCTGTCTGGCGGCTAATGCCACCAGTCGGACAAAAGACGACATCGGGAAATGGCCCGCTGAAGGCCTTAAGCGCAGGGATACCCCCTGCCACTTCCGCCGGGAAAAACTTGAACTCCCGATAGCCCAACGCATACCCCATCATCAGCTCGGACACCGTCGAAACCCCTGGCAACAGCGGTGCCTCGGAGGTAACACCGAACTCCAGAATGGCCTCAGTAATCCCGGGGGTAATCACAAACTGCGCACCAGCAGACTCCACCTGTCGATACTGGGCGATACTGGTAACCGTTCCTGCACCAACCCAGGCTTCGGGAATGGCTTTCCTGACCTTTTCAATGGCACGCACTCCATGCTCGGTGCGCAAGGTAATTTCAAGTACCCGGATACCTCCATCTACCAGCGCACGGCACAGCGGGATGGCATCGTCCGGGTCTTTGATCGCAATCACAGGCACCAGAGGCGAGGCTGCCAGAACGGCCTGCACCCGCTCGCGATGATAGTCCGACAATTGATTCATGGTGATCTCCTAAAGCAGTTAGCGGCGGTGACCAGACAAGCAACGCGGCGTCACGGGCTCCAGAACACTTCCAGGCCGGGTTTCAGGAAGGCCCGCACCGGCATGGCAAATACATCATCCAGAGCCGAACACGCCCTTCTGAGCGTCTCCAGCTTGTCCTCCCCTTTCAGGTGCAGCGCGGTAAAGCGCGCTTGCGCCAGTACCGCCCGGGTCAGCGTCACCCTGGGCTGAGGCTGGGATTCGGGTGTCATCGCCGCTACCAGACCAGTATTGAACTCATCCATGGCTTCAGGCAGCTCAGGCGCATCCGGAAACAGCGAAGCGGTATGACCGTCATTGCCCATTCCCAGAATCACCACATCCACCGGCAGAACCAGCACAGAAAGCGCCTGCCGAACTGCCTCCAATCCTTGATCCGGAATTTCCCCCGGCTGCTTCAGTGCCAGGTAACGGGCTTTCGCAGCCCTGCCCACTAACAGATTGTTTCTGACCAGGGTTGTGTTACTGGCAGGGTCGCCCTCCGGCACCCAGCGCTCGTCCGCCAGCACAACATCCACTCTGGACCAGTCCAGATCCGCGTCGGACAACGCCTTGAAGAAGGGTAAAGGCGTAGAGCCTCCGGACACCACCAGGCTGACCCTGGACGCCTGCTCAAGACGACTGGCGAGCACATCGGCGACGGTCGAGGCCAAGGCCCGGGCCACGCGCCCGGCATTATCATCGGCGTGAAACCCTACCCCCTCTGGCAAGCGGATGTCAGGCATCCTCATACCAGCTCCTCCCATCCCGTGTGATCATGGCAATGGAGGCAACCGGGCCCCAGGTGCCGGCGGCATATCGCTTGGGCGGTTCGCCACTGTCTCGCCAGTTAGCGATGATCTCGTCGACCCAGCGCCAGGCGTATTCCACCTCATCCCTGCGAACAAAAAGGTATTGATTACCTTTCATCACCTCCCACAGCAAACGCTCATAGGCATCCGGAATGCGTTCCGCTTCAAAGGTTTCGGAGAAGGTCAGCTCCAACGGCCCCTGCCGCAATCGCATCCCCTTATCCAGCCCCTGATCCTTGGTCAGGATTTTCAGGGCCATTCCCTCATCCGGCTGCAACCGTATAATCAGTTTGTTGTTGGCCAAATGCTTCTGGTCCGGGTCAAAAATGTAGTGAGGCGCGGGCTTGAAATGGATGATGATCTGGGAAAGCTTCTCCGGTAGTCGCTTGCCCGTGCGGATGTAAAAGGGCACGCCAGACCAGCGCCAGTTGTCGATCTCAGCCTTCAGGGCCACGAAGGTTTCGGTGGCACTGCCCTTGTTGGCATCTTCCTCCTCCAGATAACCCGGAACCGGCTTGCCATTGCTGGTGCCTGCAGTGTACTGACCACGCACGACGTACCGATCCATCATGTCCGGGGTAATCCGCTTCAGCGCCTTGAGTACCTTTACCTTCTCGTCCCGGATACTGTCCGCTGACAGGTCGGCAGGCGGATCCATCGCAATCAGGCACAGCAACTGCAGCAGGTGATTCTGAATCATGTCGCGAATCTGACCGGCCTGGTCAAAATAGCCCCAGCGCCCTTCTATACCGACGCTCTCCGCGACGGTAATTTCAACGTGAGAGATATGATTCTGGTCCCACTGGGAGGCAAACAGGTTGTTGGCGAATCGCAGGGCAATCAGATTCTGCACGGTCTCCTTACCCAGATAGTGATCAATCCGGAACAACTGGTTTTCGTGGTAGACCTCTCCAAGCTCATCGTTGATCACCCGGGACGACTCAAGGTCGTGGCCAATAGGTTTTTCCACCACCACCCGGGTTTTCTCATTACAACAACTGGTCGCCTTCATATTGCGGGCAATCACGCCATACATCGAAGGCGGCGTGGCCATGTAGACGATGAGTTCGTTGTTGGGTTCATCCCGCCACTCACGCAGGGCCCCGTAGCCCTCAGGATCGGTGAAATCCAGCAACAGGTAATCCACCCGCTGCAGAAATGCATTCGCCACGCCAGCATCAAACTCACTGTCTTTCACATGATAGCGAAGCTTTTCAAACAGTTGCTCCCGGACGTCCGCTGTTGTTGCCTTCGTGCGCGCAATCGCCAGAATGCGACTGCCCTGCGCGAGCAAGCCCGCGCGCTCCAGCTGATACAGCGCAGGGAAGAGTTTACGCTGAGCCAGGTCACCCAAGGCGCCAAAAAGCATCAGGTCACACGGGGCATTCGCGTTCTTTACCATGAGTCGCGCCCTCCATGATTTGCCGCTCCACTTCATTCACATTAACAGGAAGTAGTAGTTTTAGAAAAAAAACAGTCAAACTGCTGACTCCCAGCCCTCAGAAAACCACGTTATGACACGTTGACTACCGCAAACACACCAATAAAACGGTATACTCCCGAGTTCTTAGATGATTCGGCCCCCAAGAGATCAACGGAGCATCCATTCATGACAACCAGTCACGCGCACCGGGAAGAGAATCTGCTGGAAGATATTCAGGAACGCCTGGATAATCTGAACAAGTCCGAGCGCAAAGTGGCAGAAGCGATTCTTAAGGACCCCAGCGCTGCAACGCGGTACAGCATTGCAGCCCTGGCCCGGGCGGCCAATGTCAGCGAACCTACTGTAAACCGATTCTGTCGGAGTTTTTCAGCGACGGGCTTCCCGGACTTCAAGATCCGATTAGCACAGAGCATTGCGACAGGAACACCCTATGTCGGCCAGAATATAGAGCCCGACGACACCGTGGCTGAATTCGCTGACAAAATCATGCTCAGCACCATTGCCAACCTGGATAAGTCTCGCCAGTCACTCGATCACAAAGCGCTAGCTTCGGCCATCGACTATCTTATCCAGGCAAAACAGATCCACTTTTTTGGCATGGGCGGCTCCGCGTCGGTCGCACTCGATGCCCAGCACAAGTTTTTTCGATTCAACATTCCCGTAACCTCATACGACGACGCTCTCATGCAGAGAATGGTGGCGGCAGGGGCGCAGGTCGGAGATGTGATCGTAATGATCTCATACACCGGCCGAACCAAGGAAAGCGTTGATATCGCCAGAGTGGCGCGAGAGAACGGCGCAACGGTTATTGGTATAACAAACCCGGAATCCCCTCTTGCGGAATTCTGTACGGTGGTGGTTGGCGTCACAACCCCGGAAGACACAGAAGTGTACATGCCCATGTCTTCCAGAATTATTCATTTGACGGTCATCGACATCCTCGCAACCGGTGTAACGCTGAAACGTGGATCGGATTTTCTGGGCCATCTCAAGAAAATCAAGGAAAGCCTGAAAGCTACCCGATATCCGAAAGAATGAACCGCTCACAAAAAAGCCCCCGAAAGGGGGCTTTTTTTCGAGGTCTACAGCAAATCAGTTCCGCTCAACCTCAGCTGTATTGCGAAGGTACTGCTGGTAGGCGGTATATTCACGCTGCCCCTCCAGCTGCGCCAGGAAACGCATCAGCTGTTGGTATTCCGCACCTTCCTGATCAACCTCACCTTCGTTGACACCGGTCAGCACAATGACAGCAGCCTGATCGGCCGTAACGGCGCGGCCAACGGTTGGCGAGTCACCATCCGGGCGGGCCATGGAAAACACTTCCTGCACCACGCGCGGGCTCAGGCCAGACACACTCCGGCCCTGATCTTCAAACTGCTGCCATTCACCGGCACCAAGTTCGTCAGCACTGGTACCGGATTCAAGCTGAGCCACGAGCTCATCAACACGGGCTGCCAGCGCATCCCGGGTTTCGGTTCTCTCCAGAATCCGACGAATCTCCGGCTCCACATCGGCCAACTCCAATTGGCGCGGTTCGTGATACTCGCGCACCCGGGCAACGACCGACACGTTATCACCCACGTCGATCAGCTCGGTATTGTAGCCACCCTCAAGTACATCTTCAGAGAACAGTTGACGTACCAGACCCGCATGATCAAAGGGTGCTGCACCGCCATCCCTGCTGACACCTTCGACCACCCGAATTTCCAGACCCAGCTCTTCGGCCGGGCTGGCAAGATCGTCGGCGGCGTAGGCCGCATCAGCCAGTTGCGAGCGAACTTCCGCAAAACGCTCACTGGCCTTGGTTCTGGCCAATTCGAGTCGCAGATCTTCACGCAACTCGTCAAAGGCAGGCACATCGGAGCGGCGCACCTCTTCCAGCTTGATCAGATGAAGACCAAAGCTGGTCTCAACCGGACCAGAAACTTCGCCTTCTTCCAGCCCAAACAGAGCGTCTTCAAAGGCTTCATCGTAGACACCACGGCCGGCAAAACCGAGATCACCACCTTCCTGCGCAGAGACGGTATCGACTGAGTATTCCTCGGCCAGGACGGCAAACGACTCACCGTCTTCAAGACGCTGCTGGATGGTTGCAAGAATCTCCTGCCCTTCATCACCGGCCTCTACAAGAATGTGGGCGGCACGGCGTTCTTCACGCGCGTATTCTTCAGCACGCTCCTCGTAATAGGCCCGCACTTCATCTTCGGCAACTTCAATGGACTCCGCCAACGCTCCCTGGGACAGGGTAATGTAGGCAGCATCCACCTGCTCTGGCTGACGAAACTGGTCACGGTTCTCGTCGTAGTACGCCTGCACGTCCGCCTCGGTCACATCCACCTTGTCCTGAACACTACTGCCATCAAGGGTCAGCACGCGGAAGTCACGGGTCTGATTCTGAATGGCCAGCAAATGGGCTGCATTCTCAGGTGCCACGACACCAGTCTGGACGATCGCCGCGCGAATCTGGTTTACCACATAGTTCTTGCGCATGCTTTCGCGGAACTCGGCAACGCCCATGCCCAGATTGCGCACTGTGGCTACAAACCGATCACGATTGAACTGGCCATCCACCTGGAACTGGGGCATCTGGGTAATCAGGGAATCGATGTCGGCGTCGGTCAGCTCCAGCCCCTGGCTCTGAGCGTCCTGAGTGAGCACGGCCTCCCGGATCAGCGCATCCAGCACGTCGCGGCGAATCTGATCTTCGTCCAACAGGGATTGATCCGGATTCTCCATCTGCATAAGGCGCTGCTGGCTTTCCATCTGTACGGTGCGCAGAAACTCCCGCTCGGTGATGTCCTGGCCGTTAACCGTTGCCACTTCTGGCTCGCCAGTGAAGCCGCCGATGATGGCATCCATTCCCCAGATCGAGAGGGAAATAATCAATAGGCCAACGATAACCTTGGCGATCGTACTCTGGGCGTTATCCCGAATATCTTGAAGCATGTTGTTCTCGAATCCCTGTTCAAGGTTCTGCTGTTGGTAGTGGTGAGGCGAAAGCTGAGAGAGCCACAGTTAACACGCAAAAAGGCGCACCCTTACCGGAATGCGCCTTGAATTCTGATGGCAGTTCCCGAAACCGGGAACTGCCAGAGAAAGAACCGTTACTTAACGGCGTCTTTCAGGGCCTTGCCTGCCTTGAATCCAGGCACTTTAGAGGCCGGAATCTTGATTTCTGCACCAGTCTGCGGGTTGCGACCAGTACGGGCAGCACGCTCTTTCACAGAGAAGGTGCCAAAGCCGATCAGGGTAACCTGGTCGCCTTTCTTCAGTGCACCGGTGATAGAGTTGGTCATGGCATCCAGCGCACGGCCAGCTGCGGCTTTGGAGATGTCTGCGGACTCTGCAATTGCATCGATCAGTTCGGACTTGTTCACACTAAACCCCTTCGATTTCAGGTTGAAGATGTTATAGGTCGGTTTGTTTTTTCGCGGACGTTCTCGACTATCGCATAAGCGATGGGAGAATTCCATTCTTCAGTTTTTTTATTCCTTGCGGCATTAAACCGGTGTTCGGAATAGGCACTTACTGCGCGGGAGCCCTTGGTATTGGCTGCTTCACGGCGAAACAGTTATACCAACGGGCTCTCAGGCGTGTCAACAACTCATCCGGTGTTTAATGTGTATTTATGCGCTCTGCAGCGTCGCCGGAATCATCAGAAGTGGCCGATTTGCCGGTTTCCTTGTCAGCATTTTCAGACCGGGGATCCGGCTGGTAGGCCAGCGCAATATCCAGAACCTCATCAATCCACTTGACCGGGCGGATCTCCAGCGATTCCTTGATGTTGTCCGGTATCTCCTTGAGATCCCTGACATTTTCATCCGGGATGATGACAGTTTTGATGCCGCCGCGATGGGCTGCCAGCAGCTTTTCCTTCAAGCCGCCGATCGCCAGAACGCGACCTCGCAAGGTGATTTCACCGGTCATCGCTACATCCGCCCGAACGGGAATTCGGGTCAGTGCAGAAACCAGTGCTGTACACATACCAATACCGGCACTCGGGCCATCTTTCGGGGTTGCTCCCTCAGGTACATGCACGTGAAGATCGTGTTTTTCGTGGAAATCATCCGCCACACCCAGGCCGGCCGCCCTGCTCCGGACCACCGTAAGTGCCGTCTGAATGGATTCCTGCATAACGTCACCCAGCGAGCCGGTTTTAACGACACGACCCTTACCTGGCGTCAAAGCACACTCTATGGTCAACAGCTCGCCCCCGACCTGGGTCCATGCCAGACCGGTCACCTGTCCGATCTGGTTGGTTTCTTCTGCCAGTCCGTATTTGAACTTTTTGACGCCTGAGTAATCCTCCAGAAGATCCGGCGTCAGGGTCACCGAGGCCTTGGTGCTGCTCTCTACGTGCTCACGCACCACCTTACGGCAGATCTTGGCGATTTCGCGCTCAAGACCCCGTACACCGGCTTCCCGAGTGTAGTAGCGGATCAGGTCCCGAATGGTCTCTTCCGGCAGTTTCAGTTCGTCCTTGCGCAGACCATTGGCCTTGAGCTGCTTGGGCAGAAGGTAACGCAACGCAATATTGACCTTCTCATCTTCGGTGTATCCGGGAATCCGGATGATCTCCATGCGGTCCAGCAGTGCCGGTGGAATATCCATGGAGTTGGAGGTACACACGAACATCACATCAGAGAGGTCGTAATCGACCTCCAGGTAGTGGTCATTGAACGTATGGTTCTGTTCCGGGTCCAACACCTCAAGCAGAGCCGAGGCCGGATCGCCACGATGGTCCATGCCCATCTTGTCGATTTCGTCGAACAGGAAAAGCGGGTTCTTCACACCCACCTTGGAAAGCTTCTGCAACAACTTGCCCGGCAGCGCGCCGATGTAAGTCTTGCGGTGGCCTCGTATCTCGGCTTCGTCACGCACACCACCCAGCGCCATGCGGGTGTATTTGCGATTGGTGGCCTTGGCGATGGACTGGCCAAGGGAGGTCTTGCCAACCCCGGGAGGCCCTACCAGGCAAAGCACAGGCCCTTTCACCTTCTTGACCCGACTCTGAACCGCCAGATACTCCAGAATACGCTTCTTCACCTCGTCCAGGCCGTAGTGATCCCGGTCCAGGATTTCACGGGCCTTTTCAAGGTCGTGACGAACCCGACTGCGCTTCTTCCAGGGGACCGCCAGCATCCAGTCAATGTAGCCGCGCACCACGGTAGCTTCCGCGGACATCGGAGACATCATCTTGAGCTTGTTCAGCTCTGCTTCGGTTTTCTTCCGGGCCTCTTCCGGCAGACCGGCTTCCTCAAGCTTCTGCTCAAGTTCCTCGAAATCGTTATTACCCTCACCGAGCTGGCCCATTTCCTTCTGGATCGCTTTCATCTGCTCGTTCAGGTAATACTCGCGCTGGCTGCGCTCCATCTGCTTTTTCACACGGCCACGGATGCGCTTCTCCACTTCGATCAGATCAATCTCACCGTCCAGCTTGCCCAGCAGAAGATCAACCCGCTTACGAACGTCCAGAGCTTCCAGCAACTCCTGTTTCTCGGGAATCCGCATCTCCAGATGCGCGGCCATGGTATCGACCAGACGCTCAAGTTCGTGGATACCGGTCAAAGCATTGGAAACCTCAGATGGCACCTTTTTGGACAGCTTCACGTACTTCTCGAATTCGTCCATCAGGGTCTTGGTGAGGACGTCTTCCTCGCGCTCCGGCAAGGATTCCTCATCCATCAGAATGGCCTGGCCGGACAGGTAATCGCCTTCCTCGATGTCAGAAATGCTGGCTCGGGAATTACCCTCTACCAGAACCTTGACGGTGCCATCCGGCAGCCGAAGCATCTGCAGCACCGTCGCCAGGGTGCCCATGGCAAATACATCCTTCGGGCCCGGCTCGTCGGTGGAGGCATCTTTCTGGGCTACCAGCAGGATTTCCTTGCTGCCCTCCATTGCCGCTTCCAGCGCCTGAATGGATTTTTCGCGGCCCACAAACAGCGGAACCACCATGTGCGGGAACACCACCACATCACGCAAAGGAAGCAGCGGGTATTCGTGCACAGTTTCATCAGGTATACGGGTCATGGGGAATCCTCTGACAGTATTTCTTTCAGCATATCACCCAACATTGGGGCGCTGACAAAAATTGCAATCTTTTTACGATGGGAAATATCAGGGAGCAAACGATAAGGGCCTGAGATGAAAAAGGGGCGTTGAACGCCCCTTTTATATCACCCGGTATTCTACGCCCTGTGCCCGCTCAGTCTTCGGGCACCGCCTTGGCGTGATCGCTGCTGGCGTAGATCTTGAAGGGCTCTGAATCGCCCTTGATCACACTCTCGTCGATCACCACCTTGGAGACATCATGCTCAGAGGGAATCTGATACATGGTATCCAGCAGGGTCGCTTCCATTATCGACCGCAGACCACGGGCACCGGTCTTGCGCTCCATGGCTTTTCTGGCCACTGCGCGCAGGGCGTCTTCCCGGAAGTCCAGCTCCACCCCTTCCATATCAAACAGCTTCTGATACTGCTTGGTCAGGGCGTTTTTGGGCTCGGTCAGAATCTGCACCAGTGCTTCTTCATCCAGTTCGGTCAACGTGGCCACCACAGGCAGACGGCCGACGAATTCCGGAATCAGGCCAAACTTCACCAGATCCTCGGTCTCGACTTCGCGAATGATATCGCCAGTGCTCTTGCTGTCGTCCTGGCTCTTGACTGTAGCCGAGAAGCCAATGGAACTGCGCTCAGAGCGTTCCTGGATAACCTTGTCGAGGCCGGCGAAGGCACCGCCACAGATAAACAGGATGTTACCGGTATCCACCTGCAGGAATTCCTGCTGGGGGTGTTTACGCCCACCCTGAGGAGGAACCGAAGCGACAGTACCCTCGATCAGCTTCAGCAAAGCCTGCTGTACACCCTCACCCGATACATCCCGGGTGATGGACGGGTTATCGGACTTGCGGGAAATCTTGTCGATCTCGTCGATGTAGACAATACCGCGCTGGGCCTTTTCGACATCGTAGTCGCACTTCTGCAGCAGTTTCTGGATGATGTTTTCAACATCTTCACCCACATAGCCTGCTTCGGTCAGCGTGGTCGCATCCGCGATGGTAAACGGAACATTCAGCATGCGCGCAAGGGTTTCCGCCAACAGGGTCTTACCGCTACCGGTGGGACCGATCAGCAGAATGTTGCTTTTGCCCAGCTCGACATCACTCTTGCCCTCGCCGTAGCGAAGGCGCTTGTAGTGGTTATACACCGCTACAGACAGAACGACCTTGGCGCGATCCTGGCCAATAACATATTCATTCAGAGTCTCACGGATCTCTGCCGGCGTGGGCAGCCGGTCGCTGGCCTCCTCCGGGGCGTTCTCCTGAATCTCTTCCCGGATAATGTCATTGCACAGATCAACGCACTCGTCGCAGATGAACACCGAGGGCCCTGCAATGAGCTTACGGACTTCATGCTGGCTCTTTCCACAAAACGAGCAGTAGAGCAACTTGCCGTTATCGTCGCCTCTGCCGTTTCTTTCATCTGCCATTGAAATACCTCTGTTCTTCGTTGGCCGGTGTCATCAGTGTGTACGCCGGCCGGTAGTGATGCGATGACTTTCAGTATTATTTATTCGATACGCGCTTATCAAGTATTGTATCGATCAACCCGTACTCTTTGGCCTGGGCAGGATCCATGAAATTATCACGGTCGGTATCCCGGGCGATGGTCTCGATGTCCTGACCGGTGTGCTCCGCCAGCAGCTCGTTGAGCGTGTTGCGGATTTTCAGGATCTCACGGGTATGGATCTCGATGTCCGTCGCCTGCCCCTGATAGCCGCCCAGCGGCTGGTGAATCATTACACGGGAGTGCGGCAGGCAGGCACGCTTGCCCTTCGCGCCACCCGACAACAGGAAAGCCCCCATGCTGGCTGCCTGGCCGATGCAAAGCGTTGCTACGTCCGGCTTCACGAACTGCATGGTGTCGTAAATGGACATGCCAGCGGAAACAGAGCCACCCGGACTGTTGATATAAAGGTGGATGTCCTTGTCCGGATTTTCGGATTCCAGGAACAGCAACTGGGCAACCACGAGGTTTGCCATGTGATCTTCAACCGGGCCAACCAAAAAGATCACCCGCTCCTTGAGCAGACGGGAATAAATGTCGAACGAACGTTCGCCGCGCGCCGTCTGTTCAATAACAATCGGCACCAGGCCTGAGCTGGTTATCATTGTAGGGCCATCAAACGGTTTCTGCGTCATGTGCGCCTGAACTCCTTATGGACAATGGTTTGGACTCCTGCTTCAACGGGAGCCCGCTGTATTCCGGTACCCCATATACTCTGCCAGCAGATCGCCCAGATGAAAACAGCCGGACACGCCGGCTGCTTCCAGAACACGGCACCGGGCCAGAGCCCGGCGGCCATCAGCGCTGGGGCTGACCGGCCTGCACCGCTTCCTCGTACTTCATCTTCTTCTCTTTTACCTTGGCCGCGCCAAGCACAAATTCAACCACGGCATCTTCCAGTACAGAAGACTCAACCTGAGCCTTCTGATCCGGGTTGCTGTTGAAGTGTGCAACAACCTCGTCCGGCTGTTCATACGTAGAAGCGATCTCCTGGATCTTTTCTTCCACTTTCGCTTCGTCAGCCTTCAGGTCATTTTTCTTGACCACTTCCTGGAACAGCAGACCGGTCTTCACACGACGCTTCGCCTGCTCTTCGAAGATTTCCTTCGGCAATTGCTGGAAATCCACCTGCCCGCCAAAGCGCTGAACGGCGTCCTGACGCAGGCGATCAATTTCCTGGTCAACCAGAGCCGCAGGTACTTCCAGCTCGGTGGTCTCCAGCAGACCATCTACAACGTCGTTCTTGACCTTGTTGGATACTGCCTGCTTGAGCTCGCGCTCCATGTTCTTCTTCACTTCCTCGCGGAAAGCGGCTTCGTCTTCAGCTTCGATGCCGAAACGCTTGAAGAATTCCTGATCCAGCTCCGGCAGCTGCGGCTCTTCTACCTTGTGGATAGTGATAGCGAACTTGGCATCTTTACCCGCGAGGTCTTCGTTGTGGTAGTCCTCAGGGAAAGTGACGTCGATTTCCAGCTCTTCGCCGGCTTTACCGCCCACGATGCCTTTCTCGAAACCGGGGATCATCTGGCCAGAGCCCAGGGTCAGACGATGGCCTTCAGCAGAGCCACCTTCGAATTCTTCCCCGTCGATAGAGCCTTTGAAGTCGATAGTCACAATGTCCTTGTTCTTGGACTTGCGCTTGACTTCTTTCATGGTGGCCTGCTGGCGACGCAGGTTATCGATCATATTGTCGATATCCTTGTCGGCAACTTCAGACACCGGCTTCTCAACGTTGATCTTGCTCAGATCACCCAGCTCAATTTCCGGCAGAACCTCAAAAATCGCGACAAACTCGAGATCCTTGCCTTCTTCCATGGTCTTCGGCTCCAGCTTGGGCCAGCCAGCCGGATTGATATCCTGCTCCTGCAGCGCCTTGATGTAGTTGTCGCGCATAGCCTCGCCAACCACTTCCTGGCGGATGCTGTCACCAAAACGACGCTTGACCACGCTCATGGGAACCTTGCCAGGGCGGAAACCGTTCAGGCGCACGGTGCGAGCAGTTTCCTGCAGGCGTTTCTGAACCGCCTGGTCGATTTCCTGGGCGGGCACACCAATCGTCATGCGACGCTCGATGTTGGAGGTCGTTTCAACAGACACTTGCATGGAAGTTCCTCAAATTACAGATTCTGTAGGTGAATGAAAATTAAACCAAAATCCCGGCAGGAGCAGCTCACCCCAAAGGGACGCAAAATTAAAAGCCGGTAGTTTATCACGGTTTGCCCCGCCGAGAGAATCACCCGGCCACCCTGAATATGGGTTTGAGACGCGCATAACAACGCGATACGGAAACACAATGGGGACAAATCAGAAAAAAGAAAGGGTGGTGCGAGAGGAGAGACTTGAACTCTCA
>CETO01086661.1_pt1 | contig 13466 bp, 13 predicted proteins | sample 531351 | NCBI WGS metagenome assembly CETO01 (sample SAMEA2622678, study PRJEB7988) | marine metagenome | isolation source: saline water (ENVO:00002010), including | reverse complement strand
TGAGGTACGTGCTAATTTAAAACCCATCATGCGATTTGATACCACCACAACCTTTATTCGTTGGCTTGGTTTATAAAGCCAACCATTGACTATACTTTTTATTATGGTGGACAAACTTAGTAATGGTGTATGCCTAAAAAAACCTATTTGAATGCGCTTTTTTTTAATTTAAATCGTTTTAAATTAAGCCGCACTATTTTAAATATCGTGTTTGTTTTGGCTTTAGTTTTACTCACAAGTTTAAGTTTTTTAGCGCATTATCATGTTAAAACATTGATTAAATCTAACAACTGGGTCACACATACTTATCAAGTTATTAATTCAATTGAATCAGCACTCTATTATATGGTTGATATTGAATCGCATCAGCGCGCGTTTATTATTCTTCAACAAGACCATGAGTTAAATATTTTTGATGCCTTAAAAGATGATTTAAGAAAAAATGTAGAACAGTTGATTTATCTAACCAAAGATAATCCATCGCAACAAGCCCGAGCAGATGTTTTTAAACGTGTTGTTGAGCAACGTTTGCAATTATTAATACGTATTATCAAATTAAAACAAAGTGGTAGACTAATCATTCATAGTGGTATTTTTAATGACAGCATTGCGTTATCTAATCAGGTCAAGGCATTGGGTCAGGAAATGAAGTCCGTGGAGATGACCCTATTAAAAGAACGTGATAATGGCGCTTTTAATCAAACTAAAAATGCCCAATTTATGTTAACTGCCGGCAGCATTATTAGTTTTATATTGCTTGCCTTTGCTTTTTTACTTGTGAATAAAGAATTGGCCGCACATTGTGTTTCTGAAAAAACGAATGATGCCACTCAAGCTAGATTGAATAAAATTATCAACAGTGTGAGTGATATGATAGCCGCTTTTGATAATAACCACTGTTTTATTATTTTTAACGATGCCTATAAAAACGAATTTAAGCGCTTATTTAATAAAACCATATACATTGGCATGAATTTAAATGAAGCATTTAATGCCGTGCCTCAATCAAAAAAAAAGATTGCCAATATATGGCAGACCTCCTTGCTTAGAAATGATTTTAACCAAATGCTTGAAGTCACTCTTGATGATGCCCCGTGTTATTATGAAATATCTTCCAATTTCGTTGAGGATGCACATAATACAATTGGTGTTGTACAAAATGTGCGCAATATTACTAAGCGTATTCAAGAACATACAAAGCTACAAGATTCCTATGAAAAACAAGCACTGAGTTTGCGTGATTTACAAGAAAAGAATACTCAAATTACTCTGCTAGTTGAGATGAGTGACATCATGCTCGCCTGTAATTCACAAGAAGAGATCACCCAAGTTCTTGGTAAATATCCGCAAATTTTGCTGCCATTTACACGTGGCTATCTGTATGCCATGCATCCTTCTAAAAATTATCTAGAACAAAGTTTATCGTGGGGCGCACCGCATGAACAAAATGTCACTTTTCAACCAGATGATTGTTGGGCGATTAAGTTGGGTCGTCAACACAAAGTAAATCATGCCACCCAAGAATTAACCTGCAGCCATGTGGTGAATCAGAACGATGACTATGGTTATTTATGTTTGCCACTTATGGCACAAAACGATATTTACGGTTTGCTGTATTTAGAAGGTCAAACCCATGAAGGGACGCTATTTAACGCCAATGAATCTTTACTCATTAATGCTTTTGCTGAACTTACCGCGCTTGCTTTAGCAAACGTGCGTTTGCGTGATAATTTGCGCCATCAGTCTATTAGAGATCCACTGACAGCTTTGTATAATCGCCGTTATTTAGATGATTTTTTATTCAAACAACTTCATCAAGCCAAACGTAGTCATCTATCTTTCGCAATTTTAATGCTCGATTTAGACCATTTTAAAAAAATTAACGACACATATGGGCATGATGCCGGTGACATGGTTTTAAAAGAAGCCGGCAAAATATTACAAAATAATGTGCGAGCGGGTGATATCGCTACCCGTTATGGTGGTGAAGAATTTATTGTTCTTCTATATGACATTAATCAAGAACATGCCGTTGAGCGCGCTGAAGCGATTCGTCACGATATTGCACAAATTAATATTAAATATGGTGCACAGATTGTAGGCCCTATCACTACCTCGGTTGGTATCGCTCTGTTCCCACTAGATGCTGATAGCCCTAAAGAATTAATTGAGGCCGCCGATAAGGCCTTATATTTTGCTAAAAAAACCGGACGCAATAAATTGGTACTTTACCATGATTTAAAACCAAACCAATTTGTTTATTAACCAGGTAACATCTTTTTTTTCGAGGATTCATATTGTGATAATTAATCATCTAAATCCTATTGAAATTATGCCCATCATTGATTCCATCATGCTTTTTACCTCACTTGATGAACATGAAAAAGATTTAATTGCCTCAAGATGTCATTTTCTTGATTTACCCGCAGACACCAAAGTCATCGAGCAAGGTGAAATAGCGGATACTTTTCATGCGATTGTTTATGGTCGTGTGATTATATCAATTAAAAGCCAAAGCCAAGGCTGGGTTCGGGCCGGGATGATGAGTGCAGGTAATGTATTTGGTGAGATTGCTATTATCAAAAATATACCACGCATCGCGCGAGTCACTACTTACACTTCCTGCCGATTTTTGACGATTAACTCACATGATTTTCTCGAAATTTATCATTATTTTTCAGCTAAAGCGCGCGATAATATTCAACTTATCATTGCTAAACGCCTTGAACAAAGTAAGTACTATACTAATCTTTGATCTATTAACTTACTTAACATCATAAGGATATTCATCATGAGTTTATTACAAGGATTAACTGTTGGCATATTAGTTGCTGATGGTTTTGAGCAAATTGAAATGACCAAGCCACAGGAGGCTTTAGAGCATGCTTTGGCTAAAACGCTTATTATTTCACCTAAAAATAAGTATGTTGAAGGCTGGCATCATATGCAAAAAGGCGATGATTTTAAGGTAGATGTCACATTAGATGATATTGATGCCAGCCAAATTGACGCGCTCTTACTGCCAGGTGGAGTACACAACCCTGATACTCTGCGCTTAAATCCCAAAGCGGTAGCCTTGGTCCAGGATATACTCGCGCAGCAAAAACCTGTTGCGGCCATTTGTCATGGACCTTGGTTACTCATTGAGGCTCAGGTGCTTAAAGATAAGCATGTCACTTCGTGGGCTTCAATTAAAACAGATTTAATGAATGCCGGTGCCAATTGGCAGGATAAAGCCACCGTTGAAGATGGCTTGATTTTAACCAGCCGTCAACCAGATGATATTCCCCTTTTTAATGAGGCTATGCTTAAACTTTTTGCCCGCCAACAAAAAGATTGATTTTAAAAATGCGCGCTTTTATCAGCGCGCTTGCATTCTAAGTGCACCATCTAAGCGAATCACTTCGCCATTGATTATCTCATTATCGATGATATGTTTAACCAAGCTTGCATATTCTGCTGGCTTACCCAAGCGTTTAGGAAACGTGACAGTGGCCGCCAAACTGGTTTGTACGTCTTCTGGCATATTAAGTAGCATAGGGGTGGCAAATAACCCTGGTGCAATGGTATTAACACGAATGGCATGAGCGGCTAATTCACGCGCAGCCGGCAGAGTCATTGCCACGACACCACCTTTAGAAGCACTATAGGCTAGTTGACCAATTTGACCTTCAAAAGCTGCAACAGACGCAGTATTGATAATCACCCCTCTTTCAGTTTGCTCATTGGATAAGGGTTGCTTAATCATAGCATCAGCGACCAAACGCATGACATTAAAGGTACCGATTAAATTGACGTCTAAAACATGCTTAAAATCGTCAAGCGGCATCACGCCATGACGGCCTACCATTTTTTTAGCTGGTGCGATGCCTGCGCAATTCACACAAACACTTGGGGTACCCAGTGCATCAATGATTGTATCAAGGGCTGCTTGTACATCTGCCTCAATTCTCACATCACAATCAAGGGTTAAATCTGCCATTGAATCTGTTGATTGATGGTTATCAAGACTTGCTACTTTCATGCCTGATTTCTTTAATAACTCAACGCAACTGCGTCCTAATCCTGAGTTGCCGCCTGTTACTATTGCTATGGTATGGTTCATATTCATCTCACTTTTTTTTAAAAAAATCTCGACTTAATTGTTTAAATAGTGGGGTATTAGCATCTTCAAGCCACTCAAAAAAAACCATTTCTACTGTCACAAGCTGAATATGATGTTGACCTAGGCGATGTAAGCCTTGTTGATGGTCATGTTCAAAGCGGCTGCTTACGGCATTGGTTACCACAAAAACCTCAAACCCCTGGGCTTTTAAATCAAGTGCACTTTGTAATATACACACATGTGTTTCAATGCCTATCAGCACAATGTATGGTTTTTTTAATGCAAGAAGTTGCTGCTGAAATAAAGCGCTTCGCCAACAAGAAAAATAAGTTTTAGTCACTATGCATTCAGAAGATATATTCGCTTTCAAACAACTTAAGGTTTGTCCCAAACCTTGTGGATATTGTTCACTTATAAGTATCGGTACTTGCAAATGTTGTGCTAGACAAAGCAGTTTATGGCATTGCTGGATAAGCTTTGTATGATTGAGCACAAGTGGCGTCAATTTTTCTTGTACATCAATTAAAACAAGACATGAATTTTCTTTATTTAACAGCATGTTTTCTCCTTAAAAAAGCTAGGTACCTGTCTGAAATTAGGCTAAGCTAGACAATTTTATCGTCTTATTTTACTGAGAATGAGTCATGTCATATCGCCAATACTTAAGACCATGGTTTAGCCTATGTTTTATTTGGTGTGCAGCTTTACAAGCTCAAACCCTACCACCCTCGTTTACAGGCCCCCTACTTGCGCCAGCCGCGCAAACCACACCATTTAAGCATCATAATCTTGAAACCTACCTGTTTTTTACAGATCTCTCAGGCGTTTACAATAGTTACCGTAAAGTTACTCACACGCCTGGCAATAAAAGTTATGCTATTAATCCGTTATATTCTTACGGACTGACCTCATTTAGCGATATTCAATATAGCATTCCCTATAATTTCAATCAAAATCAAGGAGCTTTTGATAGTGGCTTTAGTGATGTAAGTGTCACGTTAGGATTTCAAGTATTAACTCAAAAACCCAATCATCTGCTACCTGATTTACGCGTGACTCTACAAACTATTTTACCTAGCGGCAATTATCAAAATCTAAATCCTAATTTACATTTTACTGATGCCACCGGTTTAGGTAGCTATCAAACTGCTTTAAATTTAAATTTTGGTTATCTTTTTACCCTCAATCCAAGCCATGTGGTGCGCACCCGCTTAAGTCTTGGATATACACTCGCCTCCCCGGTTAAGGTGACCGGTTATTCAATATATGGCGGTAGTGCCAATACGGTTGGCAAGATACATCCGGGTAACATGTTAACACTTGATGCTGCAGCTGAATTTAATCTAACCGAGCATTGGGTGGGGGTAATGGAAACATTTATCTCAAGCCGCAGTCAATTAACGTTTAATGGCTTTCCGGGCTTAACCGATAATACGTTTAATCAGTTAAATAAAGGCATTACCAAAGCGCTCACACTTGCGCCAGCCATTGAATATAATCTGAATCAACATCTAGGCTTTATTGCCGGCCCCTGGTTTACCCTACGCGGTAAAGAGACCGCACAATTTTTATCTTATGTCGTTGCTGTTAATTTTTATTGGTAAGTATTTTATAAGTTAAATACACTGATTCTACTTGAATTAGCATTCCCCAAAACATCGTGATAGCATCTTTTTTTTTGTTAATTAAGGATGCTTTATGTGGTTTAACAATATCTTAATTTATTCCTATACCCAGGATAAAAACACGCTCACGCTCAATGATTTACTCAAAGAAGAAGCCTTAAAACCATGCCCACCTCATGCACGCACAAGCTATGGCTGGCTGCCAGTTAGAGATGATTCGTACGCCTTGGAAGTTGCCGGCAGTGCACTCATTTGCTTTGCTAAAGAAGAACGGATTTTACCCAAAAGTGTTATCAATCAATTGCTTATTGAAAAAATTACGCATTTAGAACAGCAAGGTCGAGTCATTCGGCGTTCTGAAAAAGCACAGATGTGTGAGGAGCTTGAATTTGAGCTATTACCCAAAGCTTTTTGCTTACAAAAAAAATTAACGGCTATATTTGATACAGTCAATCAGTACCTTATCATCAATACTGCAAGCTTGACTCAGGCTCATCATCTAACTGCATTACTGCGAAAAACAATTCCGGGGTTACATTTAAATATATTAAATACCGAAACTATGCCTTGCGTACAATTTGCCGAATGGATAACACATCCCGATACTCTACCTGCAGGTTTTGAGCTTGGGACTGATTGCTTGCTTGTGAGCCGACAAGATGAAAAAAAACGTATTAACTGCAAAGGTTATGAACTTGACGCTACAGAGATCACAGGTTTACTGGCACAAGATTTGTGTGTAACTGAAATATCACTTATTTGGCAAGAACGTATTCAGTTTACCTTAACCACCGACCTAACACTCAAACGGTTAAAAAGCTTAGATTATTTGCTTGATGAATTTAATGAATTAAAAGAACTTGATGAGGTTCATTTACAGCAAGACGCTGCTCTGGCTTTATTAAGTGGTGAGTTACGCGAGCTTATCAACGCCTTAACATCTCATCTTCTAAAAGCATCTAACCATGAAACTATGCCAACTACTGGTCAAAAAACTTTAGAGATTGCCTAAAAATACGCTTTATATCGATGGATATAAAGCGTATTAAATATCATACCAGCGCTTGATGATAAGTCGCAGCATAAACTGTTTGCGCCTCTTGGGCGGCCTGTTCTAGGCCTAAAGCACGGTTGGCGCGATACATAATCACCAACGCTTCTTTGGCGCTAGGGGCTTGAGGGTAGGTTTTAATAAGTTGATTGGCACGCTCAATCGCGGCAACATACATTTTGCGCTCGAAATAGAACTTAGCAATATTTAACTGTTTTTGTGCAAACATATTACGCAAATAAATCATGCGCTGTAATGCATTAGCTTTATAACGACTATTGGGAAAACGCTGAATCAACAATGAAAAATCATTATACGATTGTGCTTGAGTGCCAGGGTCTCGCCAAGATTCATCCAGCGGTAAAACCGTGGCAAACGAGCCACGAACTTGTTGAAAATTGGCCAAGCCTTTCATGTAATAAGCGTAATCAACGTGGCTTGCACGTGGATAAAGATGAATAAAGCGCTCAGACGTTGCTGCAGCTGAAGCAAAATCCTCTTTTTGATAATAAGCATATATCAGATTCATTTGCGCTTTTTCGGCGTAACGACTAAAGGGATACATAGACTCTAAAGCTTCTAGCTGATTGATGGCAGTGGTATATTCGCCTTTTTTTAAAGCTTGCTCTGATTCTAAAAATAACTGTTGAGCTGACATACTTTTGTAAGGGCCTGTCAAATCATCGTCATTATTTCCCCACCAAGTACAAGACATCATTGAGATTAAGGCAATAGATACTAAAAAACGGTTCATTTTTTTCATACTTACACTCTTTTAACGCTACTTTATAGCTTTATTCAAACTTCACCAATTATACGCATCCTTAATTGAATTGCGAGTATAAAAAAATATTTGCATTATCAAATGGTATGCGCTAATATTTCGCCCAATCGGAGAGATGGCAGAGCGGTCGAATGCGGCGGTCTTGAAAACCGTTGAAGGGCAACCTTCCCAGGGTTCGAATCCCTGTCTCTCCGCCATCATAATTATCTTAGCTTTCTTCAACACTCAATATTTTATATTAACCACCTAGCACGCAGAGCTGAGATAAATGCTCTATCAATAGCAGCATTCATCTCTTAAGATCACGTTAGTTTCTAGCTTCCATCATCAGCTGACGCATATGTTTTACAGCGTCTTTTAAACCGCAAAATAATGCGCGTGCGATGATGGCATGACCAATATTAAGCTCGTGGCATTCTTTGATTGCAGCAATGGGTTTGACATTTTGATAATTTAAACCATGACCGGCATTGACAATTAAGCCTTGAGTATGAGCGTATTGTGCTGCCGTTTGAAGGCGTAAAAGTTCAGCTTGTTGGGCGGCGCTGTTTAATGGCGCATTGGCATAATGACCTGTGTGTAATTCAATGGCATTAGCATTTGCTTGTATAGCTGCATCAATTTGTGCTTTGTCTGGCGCGATAAAAAGCGATACTTCGCTATCAATTGCCTGCAAACGTTTAACCGCTTGCGCGACTTTTGCAAAATGTTGTACCACATCCAAACCACCTTCAGTAGTCAATTCTTCACGTTTTTCTGGTACCAAACAGCTGTGTTCAGGTCGAATTTCTTCAGCAAACTCAAGCATTTTATCTGTGACAGCCAACTCTAAATTCATACGCGTTTGTAGGGCTTCTTTTATCACGCGTACATCACGTTTTTGAATATGACGCAAATCTTCACGCAAGTGCAGTGTAATACCATCAGCACCAGCTTGTTCTGCTTCAATCGCAGCTTGTAACGGGTCAGGATAGCGTATACCCCGTGCTTGACGCACAGTGGCGATATGGTCAATATTAACCCCTAATAAAATATCGTGCATAAATGATACATCCTTTGGTCTAAATTATTTTTTAACGTGTATATGTATGGCTTCCCATAATTGTCGTGATTTGAGCATTCGTCCGTCAATTAAATCATCAATGGCTTGACGTAAAATGACCTTGGCACTTTTTAATGTTTTTGCGCAGCTAAAATCATTATCTGCCAGGGCAAGCAAGATATTGCCAGGCCAACCTGTAGCAATTTCGACAAATCCTGTACCCACCACAAACTGATAATATTTATCTGGTTTAATCGGCATTTCATTAAAAGCTTCGTGGGTTAGTGAAAAACCATATCCACACTCTTTTAATAAAATAAGTTCAAATTGCCTTAAAGCTTCCTCTACTTTAGCTTGCTCGTTGCTTTGGCTTAAAACTTTTAAAGTTTGTTCATAGGCTTTGAAAGTTGCGGGGAAAGGTTCTAATGGTTTGAAGGCGTAATAGATAAGCTCATTTAAATACAATGCACTTATTAGATTAGCTGGCGAGAGATGGTATACCATCAAACACTCTAATTTTTTTATATAAATAGCTTGATAACGCTGTGTAGCATCTAACCATACATGCTGAAAAGCCTCTAAACCACGCATTTTTTTTACACCACCGCGATAAGTCGCTCGAATTAAACCTGCTTGCTCGGTAAATAATGTTAATTGTAAGCTGGTTTCACCTAAGCGACGCTTGTGGATGAGCCAACCAAAAGACTCAATATTCATAGCCTAGCTGTTTTAGCATGCGCTCATCATCAGACCAGCCGGTTTTTACTTTACACCAGCATTGTAGAAATACTTTTTTATCTAATAGTTTTTCCATATCCAAACGCGCGCTTGTGGCAATTTCTTTCAACTTTTGGCCTTTATCACCAATAATAATACGTTTATGGCCAGGCTTATCCAGCCAAATTAAAGCATGAATACGAATCAGATTAGGCTCTTCAACAAAAGATTCAATTTCAACACTGGTAGCATAGGGAATTTCTTGACCGGATAGACGAAAAATTTTTTCACGCACCAATTCTGCACATAAAAATTTAGTTGAACGATTGGTTAGCTGGTCAGCGTCAAAAAGATGGGGAGCATCGGGCAACAAAGGTTCAATCACTTGCTCTAAACGCTCGAGTTGATGTCCCGTTTTGGCGGACAAAGGTAGGATGGCTACAAAATTATGTTTGGCTTCAATGGCTTTTACATGGGCAAATAAATCGCGTTTATCAGTCATTTTATCTATTTTATTTATAACCAATACACAAGCTAAATCGATGCGTTTAATTGCATCTAAAATGCGCTCATCTTCTTCACGCCATATCGTTCCTTCAACTACTAAGACAATAACATCTACATCTTTTAGAGCTTGCACAGCCGCTTTATTCATCAATTGATTAATTTTTTTAGTTTTTTGCGAATGAATGCCTGGTGTATCCACATAAATAAACTGTGTTTGTTCAGTGGTATTAATACCTAATATAGTCTGCCTTGTTGTTTGTGGTTTACGAGAAGTAATGCTTAATTTTTGCCTCAAAAGCGCATTGAGTAGCGTTGATTTACCCACATTTGGCCGCCCAACCAGCGCCACATAACCACAACTAATACTCATTTTTATACCTCGTATAAAGCGTTAATTTTTACTGAATTGCCAAATTATATCTTAAGTTTTTATTTGCGCAAATCAAAAACAAAAAGATAATTGATAAATCAAAAAAGGCACGCTATAATTAGATTTTATTGATTGTTAGCGAGCCAGTATACCATGCCTGATGCAAACCTACATGAACCTGCTTTATCTATGAATCATTTTCATCAATTAGCGCAACAATGGTCTGCTAAAATGGCATCACCAGCTAACTCGTCATCTATGATGATGACTGATAAGCTTTTAGGTCAATTAGGCATTCAATCACCTATTGATGCCATGACTTTTTGGCACTCACCCAAAGGCAAAGTTATCTTAGGGCTTATCACCCAAGAATTAAAAGATTTTATTAAAATTGAAGAAATGCAATACCAAATGATGCTGGATAATCAACAACAACATCAACGCCGGTTGTATGTGTTACTGCATCATTTAATGCAGCGTAAAACCGATGAGATGCAAACTCTTGATGCCTGGTTTGATGCTGTCCATAAAACATTGCATAAGCCCCATAAAACATCATCTTCTCAGGATGCTCATATAAATGCCGCTATAATTCAAGATAATCTATCTTTAGTTCAAAAATTACAATTATGCGAAGAATCTATTCTAACTTTTGACCACGCCATCGCTAAGTCAGCGAAACAAATTGATAAGCTCAATACACTTATCGAAACCTTGGAAAAAGACTTAACGAACATTGAGCACCACCAAGCCATTGTTTTAGAATCTTTAGAAACCCTCAATGAACTTAAACATGAAGACCTTCGACCAACCATTCAATCGCTTGAACAACAATTAAAAGATTTAACTCAAATCAACTATAAAGCGTTAAGCTTCGATGAACGTGCTTTTAATATCACTGATGAGCAAATAATTCGCCTTAAAATTGATGCACTTCACGAAAAACTCGCCGTTTTAAATAAAGAGGCACATATCTATGATGAACACGGTGAAAAAACTGATTCTAGTACGGATGCAGCTTATGTACTCAAACCAACTCATCATCTAGTTAAAGCTGATGGTTTACTATATTTGCTTAAAATAGGTCAATCGCTTGATACCATGACTGCTCGCGAAAAAGAACAAGCGGCTAAAAATTTAACACCTGAACTGCGTTCTGTGAATGAGCAAGTCAAGCACTATTATCAAACCACACGAACCAATATCCAACAACAATGCCAAAGCTTTAAAGATAAACGTACTTGTTTAACCGCAGAGCATGCAATGTTGTTACAAAAACGTGATGAATTGAAAACGCAACGAGCTCAGATACAAAGTGAACTTAATCAAGCTCGTCCTGATTTCGCTTACCTACAACGGTTATCCCAAGCCATGCCTAAAGCTGCTTTAGCACAGCCACCTATTAAGCGCGCATTGATGGCTATGCATAACGAAATAAATCCAACGCTTGCTTTAAGATTTTGCCAAGCTTATGAAAATGCACAATTAAACTCGCCCCATATCAAATTTAACCCAAAGCTAACGCAACACTTAAAAGATATACAAAATAATTTACAGCCAGGGCAACCAATTCCACCCCAAACCATGCGATTTTTACAAGACTTAGTCAATTATGCGCGACCTACAATTGAACAGCAAAAGCTAAATAAATCAGCCTCTATGGCACCCTCATTTCATCCCACACCTTTTAGCATGAAGCCACCCGGGAGTGTGTAGTCTAGTTGTTGCTTTCGCTCGTTATAATATCAAAATCAATCGCTGCTTGATTCATTTCAAGCTGTTTTTCATTGATTTGATAATTTGGTAATAAATCAATGAGTTTAACCAAATCAACAATGACCTGCTTAATGGTTTGCTGAAGCTGTTGTAGTTGCGTTTGTATCATCAAAATCTCGTCTTGATATAAGTCAATTTTTTTACTCATAGTTTGTTGAACTGCTAATAAAGGCTCTAGCGTATCAAGTATGACCTGGCGTTGCGAGGACGTGAAATGCCGTTGGTTATTATGCTCAATTGCTTGCCAGGCTAATGCTTCACTATTATTAAGCTCAGCCAGAGAATGACGAATGAGTAAGTTTTGACAAAACTGCTGACTTAGTTCAGTGGTAAAAATATCCTCGGTTGAACTTAAGTTTTGTGCCAATTGTGTAGCTACAATGTCAAGAGCTTGCTGCCAATCTTGAGATATTGCAATCAATATGGCCTGACTTTGGGCAATTAATTGTTTATGTTTAGTCATTATTTGCTGCAATGTATCATCTTGTTTAGCCAAAAAATTATGCTGAGCTTCCAAATCTTCGCGCACACTCGCCCCAGGCTCAGCTTCATGTCTACTACTTTCCCCAGACATAAAATAATCAATCAATATCTTTTGGGCATAAATTAAATAATCTTGAACTTGCCCTAAAATAACACCATTAAAAATATTTTTTAGCGGCAATGCTAATAATTGATGATAAAAAGTATTTTGAGTATTTGAGATGATATGCAATGCATCATCAGGCAGTGAAATATTAAAATGACCTAATAAACGCTGTACGGTAATTAAATGGTATGTTGACTGCCATGAGGTCAATGTATGTTCCGACTCAGTCATAAAAAAGCCTTTTGTGTATCTATGATTTATTTAATATTAGCTTGTTACACGACCATACGCATCTTCAAAACGCACAATATCATCTTCGCCCAAATAACCACCTGATTGAACTTCAATTAGCTCAAGCGGATATTTACCAGGGTTACTTAAGCGATGCTTCGTACCCAGTGGAATGTAGGTGGATTGATTTTCAGATAATAAAATGGTTTGTTCACCATTAGTCACTCTGGCTGTACCCTTGACCACTATCCAATGCTCAGCTCGATGATAATGCATTTGCAAACTCAAAGAAGAACCTGGATTTACCACAATGCGCTTTACTTGAAAACGAGGCCCGGCATCAATTTTTTCATAACTACCCCAAGGGCGGTAAACTTTTCGATGATTAATGGCTTCAGCTCGCCCATATAAACTTAATTTTTCAACAATTTTTTTAACATGTTGTGCTTTATTTTTATGAGCGACCAAAACCGCATCAGCTGTCTCAATTATGATCAAATTTTCAACGCCTACAGCGGCTAACAATCTATGCTCACTTCTTAAATAGCTGTTTTTAGCTTCATCAAGTATGACATCGCCTGAAATACTATTACCATCACAGTCTTTGACCGCTAAATCAGCAATTGCCGTCCATGAGCCAACATCACTCCAACCAAGTGCTTTTGGCAC
>CETO01032395.1_pt1 | contig 13486 bp, 12 predicted proteins | sample 531351 | NCBI WGS metagenome assembly CETO01 (sample SAMEA2622678, study PRJEB7988) | marine metagenome | isolation source: saline water (ENVO:00002010), including | reverse complement strand
GGCGAGGGTATTTCACGCGAAGGTGAAATTATTACCCTAGGCACTCAACTAGGGTTACTTGAAAAATCAGGCGCTTGGTATAGTTACAAACAAAATAAAATTGGCCAAGGCAAGGATAATGTGCGTAATTATCTCAAAGAAAATCCAGAAATTGCCAACGAAATTGAGCAACAAATTCGTGCTGAACTTTTGCAAAAAACACTGCCTTTAACCGAAGCCATTGGTGAAGATACCGATTCTTCCCATGAATAGTGCGCGCGAGCGCGCACTTGCTTTATTAAGCCAAAGAGAGCATGGCGCTTTTGAGTTAGCCCAAAAATTAACAGCCAAAGGGTTTGAGACCAAAGACATTCAAGCGGTTCTTGATGAATGCGCTGAGCAAGGCTTGCAAAGTGATAAGCGTTTTGCCGAAAATTTAGCGCGATATCGCGTTCAACGCGGGTATGGTCCAAATTATATTCGCCAAGAATTGCATGCCAAGCATATCGCCGATGACTACATCCACCAAGCCTTGCAACCTTTTGAGGCTGATTGGTTAGACTATGCTTACAAAGCTTGGCAAAAAAAATTCAAACAAACCCTAAACCCGACCATCAAAGATAAGCAAGCTTTCTATCGTTTTCTTGCTTATCGTGGTTTTTCAAGCGAGCTCATTACGCAAATGCTTGGGCGTTTTCTATCTTAGATTTTATTTTTTTTACACGGTATCCTCATGAAAAGTTCAGCCATAAGACAAGCCTTTTTTGATTATTTTATTACCAAAGGTCATCAGTTAGTTGAGTCCAGCTCACTTGTGCCTGCCAACGATAATACGTTGTTATTTACCAATGCTGGCATGGTGCAATTTAAAGAAACGTTTCTAGGTCAAGAACAGCGCGCTTATCAGCGGGCAGTGAGCGCCCAGCGCTGTGTGCGAGCGGGTGGCAAGCATAATGATTTAGATAATGTCGGTTATACCGCGCGTCATCATACCTTTTTTGAAATGCTGGGTAATTTTAGCTTTGGGGATTATTTTAAGCGTGAAGCCATTGCTTATGCCTGGGAGTTTTTAACCGTTTGTTTGCAGCTCCCGCCTGAAAAACTATGGATTACCGTGTATGAAAAAGATGATGAAGCGGCGGATATTTGGTTAAACGACATCGGGGTGTCAGCGCAACGCTTTTCACGCTGTGGCGATAAAGATAACTTTTGGTCGATGGGGGACACCGGCCCTTGTGGACCTTGTACTGAGATTTTCTTTGACCACGGGCCTGAGGTTGCTGGTGGTCCACCAGGCACTCCTGATGCTGATGGCGATAGATATGTCGAGATTTGGAACTTAGTCTTTATGCAGTTTAATCGCGACAAGCAGGGCCATTTGCATCCACTGCCCAAGCCTTCGGTTGATACAGGTATGGGGCTTGAGCGCATTACGGCTGTGGTGCAGCAGGTGCATAGTAATTACGACATTGATAGCTTTCAGTATTTAATCAAAGCCATCACACCTGCCACGGTTAAAACCGCTGATAAGCCTTCATTCAATGTGATTGCTGATCACATCAGAGCCTGTGCTTTTTTAATTTTAGATGGTGTGACGCCCAGTAATGAAGGACGTGGTTATGTGTTAAGACGCATTATCAGGCGCGCCATTCGTCATGGTCATAAATTACAATTGCCTGAGTTCTTTTTTTCAAAGCTGACTCCATCACTCGTTATATCCATGCAAGAAGCTTATCCTAATTTAGCTGCACAACAAGCGCATATCATGCATGTGTTAGCGCAAGAAGAAACCCAATTTAATCGCACCCTAGAGCAGGGTTTAAATCTACTTGAAAGTTATTTAGCTGCGCATGACAGCTCAGTCATTGCTGGAGATGTGGCGTTTAAGCTGTATGATACCTATGGCTTTCCATTAGATTTAACCCAAGATATTGCCAGAGAACACGCAAAAACTGTGGATATTGAAGGCTTTAATACTTGCATGCAGCAACAGCGCGCCTTATCACAAGCCGCCAATCAGTTTGAAATGGATTATACCGAGCAATTACATACCGACGCTCAGTCAACTTTTGAAGGGTATGAATGCACCAAATGCACCACCCATATCACAGGCCTTATTCAAGATAATCAGTTGGTCGATAAGCTAACAACCACTAACACGCAAACCGGCATCATTCTAGCCGCCACACCGTTTTACGCTGAAAGTGGCGGGCAGGTAGGCGATACCGGGGAAATTTTTACAGATTCTATGGTGTTTATCGTTGAAAATACCAAGCGTTACCAACAAGCCATTATTCATTATGGCTATGTTAAACAAGGGGAGTGCGAGCTTCAGCAAGCGGTAACAGCGCATATCAATGAGCCGCGGCGCGAGGCCATTAAAGCCAATCATACGGCAACGCACTTACTGCATGCGGCATTAAAGCAGGTATTAGGTGCTCATGTGCAACAAAAAGGCTCATTGGTAGAAGACAAACGTGCGCGTTTTGATTTTTCGCATACCCATGCTCTAACGCCCACACAAAAAGAAGCACTAGAAACATTGGTCAACACCCAAATTCAGGCAAATTACCCAGTCGTTACTGAACTTATGTCGCTAGATGAAGCGAAAGCAGAAGGTGCTGTGGCGTTATTTGATGAAAAATATAATGACAAAGTACGGGTACTGTCGTTAAGCGATTTTTCCAAAGAATTGTGTGGTGGTACGCATGCTACCCGCACCGGTGATTTAGGGTTGTTTAAAATCATTAATGAATATGGTACAGCAAGCGGTATCAGACGGCTTGAATTTGTTACTAAAAATGATGCTTTAGCATGGCTTAACCAGCAGTTAGAGTATTTGACGAAAGCGGCTCTACAGCTTAAAACTGAGCCTGAAATGCTGCTTGAAAAAGTCACGCAATTACAAGAAAGTCATAAACAATCGTTAAAAGACTTACAACAAGCGCAAGCAAAAGCGCAAGCCCACGCAGCGCGGGCACTTGTGGATGAATTTAAATGTGTTAACAACATTCATTATTTGATTAAAAAAATCCCTGATACCTCTTTAGCCCAATTACGTTTATTACTAGACCAATTTAAAACTCGTTTTACCCAGGCCGTTATTGTGCTCTATAGCGTGCATGACCATAAACTCAATGTCATAAGCTTTGTCACTGACGAGGTACTTAAAACCGGTCAAACGCTCAATGCTCCGCAAATTGTGACGCATTTGTGTGGTAAGGGAGGTGGTAAACCTGGCATGGCCCAGGGTGGCAACCAAGTCCCAGAGGATTTAGCGGCACGTGTTGAAACATTATCAAAAATGTTATTTACATCTGACACTTAAGCATGGAGTATAAATACTTTAAGTAAACTTACTTAAAACACTTAGGGTCTGTTGACAATTCACCTGCCACCTACATGCCGCGGCTTGTCCGCGGTATCAATTAAGGAAAAAAATATGGCATTACTATTAAATCTAATCGCGTTAATCGTGTTAGCGGGTATCATCATGTGGTTAATTAATACGTTTATACCCATGCCTGCACCCATTAAAAGTTTGCTCAATGTTGTGGTGTTAATTATCTTAATTCTTTATATTTTGCAATTTTTTAACTTAATTCATACCGGCTTGCCAATGATTCGATTATTTCACTAGGATTGAATCATTGATTTGAATACCGCCTATTAGAGCGGTATTTTTTTAGCTTGTTGATGGGCATTGACTTAATTGTCAAAAAATGTTTAAATCAATTTGTCACTGGAAAAAAGACAAATAAGTCAATTTTTAACAAAAGACTTTATTCAATTAAGCTGTTAAATAGGAGAAATATATGAGTCAAGAACACACAAATTTTATGACCGAACTTTTTAATAGCAAAAACGCTGCTGAAAAAGCTTATCAACAAGCGCTTGATAAAGGCTATCAAGCCGAAGAAATCCACGTGATGATGTCTGATGAATCACGACAAAAATATTACAATTCTGAATTGGTTCAAATTGAAACCCAATCGAAAGCGATGGAAGGTATGGCCATTGGTAGCGCCACAGGTGGTGCAATAGGCGCGACCATCGGCGCTGTAGCGGCTATTGGTACAAGCCTTGTATTTCCTGGGCTAGGGTTAATTGTTGCAGGACCACTGGCTGCAGGCTTAGCTGGTGCCGGCGCGGGCAGCATCTCAGGTGGCGCATTAGGTGCTTTAATTGGCTGGGGAATTCCTGAGGAAAAAGCAAAAATGTATGAAAAAGGCTTACAAGAAGGTGGCATCGTATTGGGTGTAAAAGAACATCCTGAACGCGATATCCGCTCTACTTGGCAACAAACTCGCGATACTAACGCACCACAATAACATCACCCCTAGATATATCGCAGATTTAAAACTTTAGTTTGCGATATATCACAAATGGCAACCAAGCAATCAATTTCATAATATAGCGCCAGAAAAAAGGATAAAATACGTGGCGTTTGCCACGGTTTAATGCCTGCCAACATTTTTTCGCACATGCTTTAGGCGAGGCGGCAAAAGGCGTTACGCCATAAGTTTGATGAGTATCAATAAAGCCTAGCGTCATAATAGTAATGGTTTGGGTGATGGATGCATGTTGTTGATAACCGGTTAAATAGGTTTCAATGGCTTTTTTACTGGCACCATATAGACTATTTTTAGCCCGCCCACGACAACCTGCTACCGAGCTTAGAAAAATCAGCTGGTGAGATGCTTGTGGTTTATTTAAATAATAATGACTTATTTGCACCACACTTGTGATATTGACTTGAACAAGTGATTGAATGGTTTGGGTGGTCAGTTCGCTATTGTTAACCTGGGCGCTATAAGCAATTAAAAGTGATATAGGCCTGTTAAGTTTTTCTAGATAGCTTATAAATATTTCAGAGGATTCGCTAGAGTCCCAAATATAAAACTCACAAGCACTTTTATAGCGTATACCAATATCTGCTTGGATAAGCTCTAACTGTTGGCGATGACGCCCCACTAATAATAATGGCAGCCCTTTTGCTGCAACAATGTGCGCAAATTTTTCAGCAATGATAGACGTAGCACCTAGGATGACCCAGATAGGCGAATCATTCATTCAGTAATTCCTAATCTTTGACTTAAATTAGACGTGATATTAGGCTTAAATTCGGCCAATATTTGTTTAAATAGCGTGTGTTTTGAATATTGTATTTGAAACTGCTCGGTGGTTAATAAGCTATCTTTGGCCAGATAGATACGTCCTTGTTGTTCCGTAATAAATTGATTCATCGCCAAGATTGCGGCTTGAGCGGCCGTATTATGTACAAAATCAATGGCAATGCTAAAGCCTGGTTGCACAAAAGATAATAACCCTATGCCAGACCGTGTAAAATATTTTAAAACTGCAAGCGTAGGGAGCGCTTGGTGGTGGATGATAAGGCAAGTTAGATGCTCGAGAATAATTTCTGCGTGTTCGGCATCAAACACGGCTTGAAATTGTAAAAGTCCTTTTTGACCATACAAGTATGGCCAGTGTTTAAAATTATCCAGTGGATGGTTAAAAACGCTTAAAGGTAAAATAGCAGACTCAAGGGATTGGCGCGCATACCAGTGATTAAAACGTGACATATTCCAGCGATACAACATGCGCCACGGGCTTTTGGGGAGTGTCCGGAGCGCGCGCTCGGATGATGTTTTCGGTGCTGCGCAATAATGCGCAGTCGATAAAATGGCTTGCAGTGGATTAAGCAAATCAAGCCAAGCCACTTGATAATCAACTTGAGGCGCGCATTGGGTAAATTGCGCAAGTAACTCCGCCCAATGCCTAAAGTATTTTTTTTGTACCAAAACATGGCGTGGTCGGCGCAGCATTTGTAAGGCAACCCGACAAATAACACCCGTTAAACCAAGCCCCCCGATGGTAGCGAAAAACAACGCTTGATGCATGGTGGGGCTGCATTTTATGGTGAAGCCGCCAATTCGTAATTCAAGCCAGACGATATGCTGCCCCAGCGTGCCTTGAGCGATGTTATTTTTACCGTGAATGTCATTGGCAATCCCCCCACCCAGTGTGGCAAAGCCCGTACCTGGCAAAACAGGCGGGATAAAGTCAGGATGTACTAAGAATAATTCGGCAAAGCTCACTGCCGGCTGGCAAACAACGATACCAGTTTGGGCATCAAACGCCAGCAAATGATTAAAGCGCGTTGTATCTATTACTATCTTTTGGTGATTAACATTGCAATCGCTATAACTCAAACCCTGACCACGTGCTAAAAAGGGCGAATCTTTTGATAAATTTTCAACAAGTAAGGCCAATTCCTCTTCATTCTCAGGGCGATAACAACAGCTTTTGGTGGTGAAGGCGCGACTAAAATTAGACAATGTTAGCGATTTATAACGCATATAAGCCATAGATAAACGTTAAGTATGGTTTACACTAGCATGTTTTATTCTAAGAAAAAATTAACGCTTTTTTGGTAAGCCTTCCCTAAAATAAGACTGACTATAATAGAAAATTTTTTGACATTGAAGGTTTAATTACATTGATCGACAAAGAAAGCAACAAGCCTATTGTACCTCAATCGCCTGTTGTTTTGATTCAACCTGGTAAAGCTCAGCAAGCGTTTGGCCTCAGCCCTCCTTATATTTTAGGTGGTTCGTTTTTTGGTGGGGCAGTAGCAATTGAAATGGCTAGGCAATTAGCACAATCGGGGCAATCAATTCCATTGGTTGCATTCATTGATACATCAGCCTATACGAATTTGCCTAAATTGATGATTTTCTATCCCACCAAGAACAGTATTGGCAACAATTGATTTACAAACCCTTTAAACACATAGCTGTGCCTGGAAATCATATTACGATGAATGCCGCACCTAATGTACAAGCGATAGCCGATGCCCTCGTATTTGAATTGAAACAGCGATATCATACTCCGGAATTATTGGGTGAGGTTGAAAAGGTATGATTGCATTACATCAATTAGGTATGGCTTATGGTCAACGACTTCTTTTTTATGATGTAAGTTTGAATCTTAATTCAGGGAAAAGTTATGCTTTAGTGGGCGCTAATGGGTGCGGAAAATCAACTTTTTTTCGGCTTATTACTGGAGAAGAAGAGTTAACTTCCGGGGAAATTATGATGCCCAAGGATGCCACAATCGGCTGGCTAAAGCAGGATCAATTTCGTTATGAAGATACTTTAATTAAGGATATCGTTTTACAAGGAAAACCAGCGTTATGGCAAGCTTTGTCAGAACGTGAAACCTTATTGGCAAGTGATACTTGGGATGATGCTAAAGGTTTTCGTTTTGCAGCGTTAGAAGATGTGATTGCACATCATAATGGTTATACGGCGCAAGCAGAGGTCGAAACAATTTTATTAGGTTTAGGAATCGCTAAAGATTATCTGCAAAAACCACTAAAGGCCTTGTCTGGGGGCTATAAATTACGTGTTTTATTAGCACAAACTTTATTTCAACACCCCTCTATTTTATTACTCGATGAACCTACGAACCATTTGGATATTTTATCCATTCGTTGGTTGGAAAAGTATTTAAAAAATGAATATCAAGGCTTGGTTATTTTTATTTCTCATGACCTAGAGTTTATTGATAATTTATCAGATTATATTTTAGACCTTGATTATGGAGAAATCAGACAATATCGCGGCAATTATGCGCGATTCTTGCGTGAAAAAGCACAGCTTGAAGAGCAAAAAAATCTTGAAAAGAAAAGTGCTGAAGCAAAGATTGCGGACATGCAAAAATTTGTTGACAAATATAAAGCCAAGGCTTCTAAAGCGGCACAGGCACGGTCGCGAATGAAGATGATTGAAAAAATTGAAATTCCTGATGTGAAGCATTCATCCCGAGTTGCACCCCATTTTCATTTTGTTCCAAAAAAGATATCTGGAAAACATGTGATTAAAGCGGATCACTTGAGCAAATCGTTTAAGAATAAAAGTTTATTTAAACACCTTGATTTTAAAGTAGACCGTGGTGAGAAAATAGCAATTATGGGGGTTAACGGCATTGGTAAGTCAACGTTAATTAAAATTTTGACAGGTATGGTGCAAAGTGATGAAGGTCAAGTCATTTTAGGACATGAAGTACGTATGAGTTATTTTTCTCAAGATCATCACGAGCTACTGAATCGACATGTCAGTGTATTGCATTGGTTGGTTGATGTGGTTAGTGGTGTGACAGAACAACAGATACGTAAAGTACTGGGACAAATGCTGTTTGTGAAAGAAAATGTGGACAAAGATATTTTGTCGCTAAGTGGTGGTGAGGCTGCTCGACTGTTGTTAGCTAAGATTATTTTGGAGTCACCCAATTTGTTGATTCTTGATGAGCCAACCAACCATATGGATTTGGAAACCATTGAAGCTTTGGCGCAGGCTTTAGTTCAGTATAGCGGAACGCTTGTGTTTGTCAGTCATAATCGACATTTTGTTGACAAAATCGCCACGAGAATTTTATATTTTGATTCGCAAACGGCTGTTCGTGATTATAAAGGTTGTTATGCTGAGTTTGCTCAACGTTATATGGAATAAGTGTCACTTTTAATCATCCTCTTTGACAACGTTAATAATGTCATTATTTAGAATAGGTTTCGCTGCCTGCTATCCAATAATTTTTTCTAACTCTTTATCCATTTTTCCTGCACTACAAGGACCTGCTTCTTCGATGAAATGTTTGAATCCTCAGTGAACACCAATGTTCAATTACGTAATCATATGTGGGGATGTAATGATTTCATGGTAAGTGGTGTTTTGAAAGATTACGAACGCATGCCCTATCTCTCTGAGTGTAAAGTGAGAACATTAATAACAGTTGGCGAATATGATTTTATTTCTCCAGCTACTTGTAAAACCTATGCAGACTCAATGGATAATGCCAAATTAGTCATTATTCCGGATGCTTCCCATAATTCTCATTTAGAACAGCCCAAGTTGTATTCAGATGCTTTGCAGTTATGGTTACGATGATTAAAAATTTAAATTTACCTCTTGATGATTACGCATAATTTAAAAGAGCTGATAAGCTTAAATCATGTTAAGTTAAAACTTAAGCAATTACGTGCAACCTAAACCTTTGTTATCGTTAGCTGAAATCAAAGCGCTATTAGAAGATTTACCACCCTCTGCTTTATCTAATAAAACACAGGTAAATTTGCAATTTGAATGGACAGGCTCGCCCGATATAAGTCAATATTTAGCCAATTTAGCTCAGGGTCAAGCGCATAAGCTTTACTTTTCATCTAGCGATATTATGACGCTATGGGCCGATGGCGTTTATATCGGCCAGGGTTTGTTTAAAACAGATAAGGCAGGGAAAATTTTTTTTGAGCTTTCTTAAAAATAAAATGAAAAGGAGGCGAGAATGTCTGATAACCAACCAAGCGATCAGCCTCAAAAATTAAAACCTGTAAAGGTCATTGCCATATCCGCTGGTAAGGGCGGGGTGGGAAAGACTTGTGTAGCGATAAACATCGCTCTATCTTTGGCCTCACTTAATAAAAAAGTGCTGCTGTTTGATGCTGATTTGGGACTAGCTAATGTAGATATCATGCTTGGCCTTAAAGCACACTATAATTTATCGCATGTCATGCAAGGCCTATGTAGCTTAACCGATATTCTCTTAACTGGCCCACATAATCTACACATTATCCCATCTGCTTCAGGAACCGATTATATGACGCAATTAAGTGCTACTGAATATGCCGGTATTATTGATGTATTTAATCAGCTAACGACAGAATATGACTATATGGTTATTGATACCGCTGCAGGTATATCTGACACGGTTTTAAGTTTTGCACGCTCTTCACAAGAAATTATTGTTGTGGTGTGTAATGAGCCCACCTCACTCACCGACGCCTATGCTTTTATTAAGGTGATGAATCAGCGTTTTAGCTGGCGACATTTTCGTATTTTAACGAATATGGTCAAAAGCCATCGCGAAGCAGGTGAATTATTTAATCGCATATATCGTGTGGCTGAGCAATTTTTAGGGGTAAGACTTGACTTTTTAGGAGCCATACCGTTTGATGAACAAATACATCACGCCATCGCAAAACAACAAGCCGTGATATTAGCTTATCCAAAAGCTAAAGCTACCAAAGCATTTCAGCAGTTAGCTCAAGCAATAGAAAATTGGCCTTTTACTTATTCTTTAAATGGTAACACGAGTTTTTTTCTAGAGCGTTTAGTCGTAGAAAACTTAAAAAAAGACAAAGTTTTTTTAAAAAACGGATAACGTGCAGGAGAAGGTCATGGATGCGGTTTTGGTATCATCACATAAACTTAGTCAACAAACCCAAGAAGCTTTGGTGATAACCCATGCGATGTTGGTTAAGAAAATGGCCTATCATCTGCTATCACGCCTGCCGGCCTCGGTGCAAATTGATGATTTAATCCAAGCCGGCATGATGGGTTTGCTCGAAGCGGCAAAACATTATGATAAAACCAAAGGGGCTTCCTTTGAAACTTATGCCAGCATTCGTATCAAGGGTTATATGCTTGATGAAATCAGGCGTAATGACTGGGTGCCACGATCGGTGTATCGCAACTCACGTACCATTGCTTCGGCCATCAAAGCGGTTGAAAACCGCCTAGGCCGTGAAGCCAAAGACCATGAAATTGCCGCCGAACTTAAATTAAATTTAAACGAATTTTTCCAAATCCTTAAAGAAGCGGCCAACATGCAATTGTGGGGCTTTGATGATTTGGGGGTGACGGATGATAATTTAAGCGGCGTTCATCAAAATTTTATGGAACCACACGCCACCGCCCTTTACGAAGATACCAAACAGCGCCTAGCGCAATTGATTGCCAGCCTGCCGCACAAAGAAAAATTGGTGTTATCACTTTACTACGAACATGATTTAAATTTAAAAGAAATTGGCGACGTACTAGGAGTCAGTGAATCACGTGTGTCACAAATCCATAGCCAAGCCACTCAACATCTCAAAGCGTATGTCTCAAGAGGTGAGGTTTGATTTAAAATAAAACACCATGTATTAAAATAATTTATTTTTCAGCATAAATTTGCTAAAATCGGTTTTTTATTTTCAGTAGTTAGTAATGTCATGCCGGATTTTAATCTTCATCAAACCCTACGTCATCTAATCGATAAGCAAGAACCCGAATCTTTGGCAACATTTATTATGCAACATGAAGCCGAGATTGATTTTGACTGTATCAGTCCCAACGGTGCATCAGCGCTATGGTGGGCTTTGCAACCGCCACGCGGGCGAAGCATCGCGATACAAGTCATCGCGTATCTGTTAGATTATGTTAAAGCGGATGGTGAGCCGTTATGTAACCCTCATGCAGAACGGGCGGGCTTTAGGCCGACGGATTATCTTGCAGCACTTGATATTGATAATGAAATGAATGACATCTGTGCTGTCATTCGCGAAGCTCAAAATAAGTATCGTCATCGACCGGCACGGGTGCGCAATAATTTTATTGTAGATATGCAAAACGTGCACAATACCCATGTTAGTAGTTTGGCGAAATATAACGCCATTGCTCTAGCACAACACTATAAAGTACCCGTTGCTGTTGATGAAACACTGCAAGCAATTGCTAGTAAAATCGCTGAGATAACCGATGTTCCTAGGCGCCAAGCGCTCGAGCGTGGTATCGATTTTTGTCACCAAAACACAGAAGTATTTGAAGTGACTTACAAAACGCAAAGTGTTCGTTTGACATTAAGCCAATTATTGGTTTTAGTTTGGCAGGCAGCGCACGAAACGGATTTAAATTTTCTGCCCAAAGGGGGTGACACACAAAACGCTCGTATGAGTCGTGAAAACGCCGTGTTACAAGCGTTATATGATAATGCCACAACTTATAGCACTCGCAAGAACCCGCATAGCTGCCCTGGTGGCGCTTATAATCGCCTAAGCCTAGCGCTGGCGGGGTTACATCAGTTGGTACTTTTGCAAGACCCCAATCCTTTAACAGGTAATGAAGCGCTGACGGTATTTCGTGAAGTATTAAGTGAAGAAATTGCCGAACTTAGCACGGCTGCACCGGATACTTGGTGTGCCTTGGTGCGTTATGGCACAGATTGTTTTGTTGAGCCTCGTGATGAAGACGTGGTTGCACAATGGTGGCCATCAACACGAGAATCTGTAGAAAAAGAGGCAATTAAGCGTCGTATTGATCCTAAAACGTTAGCCGGTTTCCTATCAATGCTTGATGATGATTTAAGCATATTACCGTTTGATAATCACAAAGCAAGCTATCGCTTGGCCGCGTTGCTGCGCGTTGCGCAATCGTTAAATTTAAATATCAGTACGGTATTTGATTCCAACAATTCATCAGAAGTGCCTCGAATAAGGCAAGCTTATATCGCGCAAAAAATTATAGCCCAAATTGCTCAAGTCTTTATCGCCAGGCAAACACATACCGAATTATTCGGTGCGTTAGAATTAAGGGAAGAATTGAGCCAAAGCTTGATAATACCTTTTATTGACCAGTGGTTAAACATAAATTATGGCGCTGAAAACCCTTTGTTGCTCAACGAGTTAATGGCTAACCCGCAAGAATTATCAAAAGAATATCAAAGCCTAGTCAACGATTGCGCTTATCTGGTTTTTTTTGCGCAACAAAAACAAATGTTGAGTCAACGCTATCCTCAAAATAAAATCTGGTTGGATGGTTTAACGCGTCAAACCATCAGCATGTTGTTAGCGGCCATGCCAACTGCAACATTGCATGATAAAGAATCGTTTTATCAGCAGCTTATTTTAACAGCGCTGGCACAGGGCCAAATTCATCAGTTATCACTCATAGGTTATACTTTCAAGCAAGCGGATTTGCGTCATCTGGATTTTGCCAATGTAGCACTCGAAGAGGTGACTTTTGAGCAATGTATGCTGCCTTTGGCAGCGCAACCAAAAAGTGTGGACGAGCTTGCATTTAAAGACTGCACCCTGCCAAATCATGATAGTAAGCTGCTTTTAGACAGAGCAGGCAAACTATTATTGGCGTCTAAAAAAGTTTACTCAGCGAATGCCATCAATTGGTTAGTAGAAATTTTTAAATATACGTTACATGATGCACCAGTAACGCCAGCAACCAAAGCGCTTGTCGAGCAATGTTTTATGTACTCTATCGCTCATTATTATAAGCCACATTTTTTAACGAAAGTTATTATTGCCAACTCTGTTTATAGTTCATCTGCATTACTCGAGCGACAAGATGCTGATGGTTTTAACGTATTAATGCGCGCAGCTCAAAGAGGCGATAACGATTTTGTGCAAGAATTATTACAAAATCCGTATTGTACAGCTCGGATGTTATGTCAAGAAAACGACAAAGGTTTCAATAGTTTAGAGTTGGCATCCAGAGCTGGTCACGTAGAAGTTGTGCGCTCTTTAATCTCAAGCTCTCATTGTAAAGATGACGCAATAGATAAAACTAACGTGATAAAGATTAACGGTGCGCTACTAGTGACGGTATTAGAGCGAAATATGGCGTTAGAAAATCGCGTAGAAATCGTTAGGATGCTGTTAGATAGCGAACACAGT
>CETO01088837.1_pt1 | contig 13597 bp, 13 predicted proteins | sample 531351 | NCBI WGS metagenome assembly CETO01 (sample SAMEA2622678, study PRJEB7988) | marine metagenome | isolation source: saline water (ENVO:00002010), including | reverse complement strand
CCAGAAGGTTTGTTTGATCAGAAATACTGGTAATCGTAGATACAAACTTGTTAATGTTGTCAGCGGTTTCCGATAAGCCCTCAATACTGGTGCTCATCGTATTCATCATCTCATTCAATCCGGCCATATCGTCAATGATTTGCTGCAATGACTCAGATGACTCTGAGAATAAGCGCTGGTTATCGGCAAGACTGTCTGTTTGCGAGGAAACCTTATGGTAAGACGCCAATACGGTTTCGCGAATCCCTTCAACCTGACACAGCGAGTCCAATAAGCTGCCAATGACGCCTTGTTCGCTATTGTCTGCTTCTCTGGCAGCGGCTAGCTCCTGCCTTAACTGTTGGTTTTCAGCTTCCAGCGCGGCGACACGATCTGATAACTGAGACTGTTCTTTCTGCAGCGCTGAGACCTTCTGTAAAGCGCTGTCGTGAGTTGAGCGGGATACAAACACAGAGTCGGCTCCTTCTGTGGGGGCATATTATTATTAATGTGTATTACAGACCTTATCGGCAGCAATCACCGTTAGCATAGCGTTTATTTACAATCAATTCGCTGTAAAAATAGATAAAAAAACGCAATATTGCTATTCAGGGCTACTTGTCGTACCTCTTAGGATTAACCTTGGCTCTACAACGTGGGTAAACTCGTGGCTACCTTTTCCATAAACCCTATCGAGCACCCAGTGTGCGGCCATAGTGCCAATTTGCTTCACCGGATAATCAATCGTAGTTAGCCCCGGCGACAAATAGCTCGCAAAGTCCACGTTATCGAACCCTATTACCGACACATCTTCAGGCACTCGTTTGCCCATTTCACGCAGCGCATTCATAGCACCCGACGCCATCTCATCGTTTGCGCAGGCAACGGCAGAAAATGGCTTCCCACGTGCCATCAGCGCCCGAATGCCTTCTGCACCTGATTTGGCCTGGAAATTCCCTTCATACATAAGAGATTCGTCGTACTCAATACCGGCACTTTCCAAAGCCTGCTTATGGCCCGTCAGTCGATTTATACCATCAGCTTTAAACAAGGAACCCGCGATATAAGCAATATCAGTATGACCAATATCCAGTAAATGCCGTGCGGCCAGGTAACCACCTTTAACGTTTTCCAGACTAATACAGTTGTCGTCGATTTCAGCGATATAGCGGTTTACCACGACCAGTTTTACGCCCTGTTGAACCAGGTTCACCAGGTAGTCATCGCTTACCGCTTCAACATGAAGAATTAACGCATCGCAGCGGCGGCTTAACAAAGCCTCTATCTGTGTTTTCTCGATGGTTTCGTCTGAGTGCCCGGTAGCAATCAGCATGTGTTTGCGCGCAGCCCGTAAAGCCTGCTCGGTTCCCCCCATCATTGCGCCGAAAAATGAGCCGTGTAACTCTGGCACTACATAACCAATAGTGTTGGTCTTATTGGAAGCTAAGGATGCTGCAACCACATTATGTCGATAACCCAACTCTTCCATGGCCGCAACCACAAGTTTACGGGTCTTTTCTTTTACGGTGCCGGTATCATTAATGACCCGCGAGACGGTTGCAGACGATACCCCTGCTTTTTCACTTACCTGTTTTATGGTTACCATGTTTGTTCACTGTTTCTAATGTGTTGCGCTCAGGCGCGCTGCCTGAATTTGTTGCTGTGCTGCTTCTACTCGTTGTGTGTCTAATGTATACCAGCGCATAATTATGACAACCAAAACTGACATTAACGCGGGTAAAATACAAAATGAGAAGGCTATCCCGTTACTGACCTGCTCGGTAACAGAACCCGCTTCATAACCGTAAAACGCCAGTAGCCAACCGGACATTGCACTCCCCAAAGCCACACCAACTTTGATAAAGAACACAATAGTAGAAAAGGTAACACCGGTTAATCTCACACCCGTTTGCGCTTCGCCATAATCAGTCACATCGGCCATTTTCGCCCACAAAAGGGGGGACGACATTTGCAACAAGAACCCCCACACAAAATGCACTGCTAAAGCCAATAGCCACAGATGCCCAGGAATAAAGAAATTCACCAGACAGGCCGCACCGGCGCCAAGCTGAAGCAGAATATACAGGCGAATTTTACCGAGGCGTTTGGCAAGGGGATGCGCAAACGCACACCCAATCAGGCCACCCACCATACCAATGGTAACAAACAGGGTGACATCGTCCGGGCGGCTCAGCACGTATTTAACGTAGTAAATTGTCAGAGAGTTCCGCAACAGGATACCGGTCAGTAATACCACGCTCACCAAGCACAATATTCTGCACTGATCGTTACGCCAGACCGACTTCAGTTGTGCAATCAACGGCATGGACAAGGTTTTTTCTGGCTGAAGGCGTTCCTGGGTACCCGCAAAGCAAAGTAAAAACAAACACATACCAACCACGCCCATCACCAGCATAGTCAGCTGATAACCTTTGGCATCATCACCTTCGCCTAAATAGCCCACCAACGGCAATGTAAATGACGACACAATAAGACCGCCAATCATAGCGAAAATAAATCGGTAAGACTGTACTGACACCCGCTCGTCGGGATCAGACGTTATTACGCCGCCCAATGCGGAATAGGGAATATTAATGGCGGTATACATCAGCATGAGGGCAATGTAGCTTGTAACGGCGTACATAAGCTTACCCTGGTAGTCGGTGTCAGGCGTGGTGAACGCCAGCACACTGATAATAGCAAACGGCAAGGCCAGCCAAAGCAGATAGGGACGATATGAACCCCAACGGGTTCGGGTGCGATCTGCCAGTGAGCCCATGAGCGGATCGGTAACAGCGTCTATTAAACGAACCAGCAGGAACATACTGCCGACTGTTGCCGGGCTCAAACCGACGATATCGGTATAGTAGTAGGTCAGGAACAGCATCACCGTCTGAAAGATAAAGTTACTCGCCGTATCACCCAGTCCATAAGCAACTTTTTCTTTCACACTGATCATACTCGTCACATTTCCCCGTTTGACGCTTTACGCCGCGTTAACCACCGCTGAAGCGCCAAAGCGCTGCGTTTAGGAATACGCTGTTGCGTGTCGTAGTCGACATACACAATACCGAATCGCTTAAGGTAGCCCTCAGCCCATTCGAAATTGTCCAGCAAGCTCCACACAAAATACGCGGTCACATCAACCCCAGCTTCCATTGCTTCAGCCACTGCGTTCATATGATCCTGCAGATACTGAACACGAACAGGGTCGGCTACCTCGCCGTTTATAAGTGCGTCATCACAGGCCATGCCATTTTCGGTGATTTGCACTGGTGGTAAATCATAATCACGGTGCAGCTGTAATAGCAAGTCCCTTAAAGCATTGGGAAAAATTTCCCACCCCATGGCAGAAACCGGTGTGTCTGCTGCGGGCGGCAGGATACTGAAACCGTCATTGTTACATGATGTTACGAATGAACGGGTGTAATAGTTTACGCCTAGGTAATCCATCGGCGCATTGATGAGCGCCAGGTCGCCATCGTGAATGTCCGGCTTCTCGTTCTCGGGCAGGGTATGCAGAATATCAGGATAACAGCCTGTAAGTACCGGCTTAACATACCAGTCGTTGTGATGGTCATGTGCCAGCTTAGCCGCAGCCGCGTCAGCTTCAGAGTCCGTAGACGCATAGTAAGGCGTAAAGTTTAGTACTATGCCGCTTGTCACATCAGGTGCATTCCTGCGCAAAATCTGCATGGCCATGCCATGTGCGAGTAGTAAGTGATGAGCCGCTTTTTTTCCAAACTGCTTTCCCACCTTGCCTGGCGCATGCACACCAATTTCATAACCCAAATACGCACTGCAAAATGGTTCGTTTAAGGTCGCGTAACAGTCCACATAACCGTTAAATGCCTTACTTACTACATCTACATAGTCGGCGAATGCCAGAGCCGTATCACGGTTGAGCCACCCGCCTTTATCTTCAAGATACTGCGGCAAGTCCCAGTGGTACAGGGTTACGTAGGCTTTTAGTCCTTTGTCTTTCAGCGCTTTCAACAAATCCACATAGAACGCAAGACCCGCCTGGTTGACACTGCCGCACGCTTTGATTATTCGCGGCCAGCTAACAGAAAACCGATAAGCGTCAAATCCCAGCAAGGACACCAGTTCAATATCATCCTGCCAACGATGGAAATGGTCACAAGCGATATTGCCATCAGAACCATCCTTCACCGCACCAGGCGTGGCACAAAATGTGTCCCAAATACTCGCTTCCCGGCCGTCTCTGGCGCCTTCTATCTGAAATGAAGACGTCGCCACACCGACAGGGAATAAATTGGAGTTTAGCCGTTGATTTACAGTAAGATTTATAGTCATTGAGGAGCGCCTTACACACCAGTCTGGCATTCTTTCGAAGCAACTGAGAGTCAAATAACGAAGTAAACTAATCGTGTTGCAAGATCAATTGTAAGCGCTTTCATTAAATATACAAGTTATTTACAATTCGTGTAGCCCAAATACTGAAGCTGAGAATGCTAGGGCTTTATTAACTTCAACCAAAATGCCAACTCGAGCCCCACGCCAATACCAATTACAACAAAAGAGCCCTCACTAAATCCGAGGGTATAGCATGCCAACGCGCCAAACAGGCACGCAAACAATACAATCCAACGTTTCATGCTCAATACCAACGTAACTATTAACGTAAATGGAGTATGAAACGATTGATATTGTCTGTCTTTGACATTTTGTAACAGCACGTTACCTTTGCGTTCGTCAAATCGGAAAATGTCTATATAAATTAATAATGTAAGCGCTTCCATAAAAATCAAATTGGCTAGCTAAAATAGATGCTCTGCCTTTTTATTAAAGCACTGAAAAACACAACAAATTATATAAAAATCAATAAATTAATTTAAATAAAATCAGAAAGCGCTACCGATTGTAGCAATCATAAAAATGCGAGGCTGTATCAATTTAAAGGAAAATTTGACAATTAAAATGTAAGCGCTTGCATTTTTGAAAATTACCCCTATACTCAACCAACAAAATATTAACATTCCATCTCGTCAGCCAAAGAGAACGGGCTTCGTGAGTTGCAAACAGGGCGCATAATTATGTCTATGCCATCGGCGTCAGCCACAACCGGAACATCTGCTCCGCTTACTATGTCAACGCTTGTGAGTCTTACATCACTGTTCTTTATGTGGGGGTTCATTACCGCCATGAACGATATTTTGATTCCACACCTTAAAGCCCTATTCGAACTCAATTTTACTCAGGCTATGTTGGTGCAATTTTGCTTTTTCGGCGCTTACTTCCTGGTGTCTGTTCCCGCTGGCAAGCTGGTTAGTAAAGTAGGTTACAAGCAAGGGATTATTACCGGACTGCTCGCCGCCGCGGTAGGCTGCCTCATGTTTATTCCCTCAGCGAAGCTGGCACAATACTGGATGTTTTTGCTGGCATTATTTGTACTGGCAGGCGGCATAACGGTACTGCAAGTCGCGGCGAACCCATTGGTAACGATTATGGGTAACCCCAATACGGCGTCCAGCCGTCTTACCATGACTCAGGCGTTTAATTCTTTGGGAACCACAATTGCGCCGATTGTCGGTGGGGTACTGATCTTCTCAGCTCACACAGCCACCAATGCTCAGGCCGATGCGGAGTCTGTAATCGTGCCCTACCTGGCACTGGCTATTGTGTTGGCTGTAATGGCATTGCTAACGCGTCGCCTGGCTTTACCCGCAGAAGCCCAACCCGCCCAGCTGGAAGACAGTCAGGCCAGCTCTGTGCTGCACCACCGTCACCTGAAGTTTGGTGTTATTGGCATTTTTGTGTACGTGGGTGCGGAAGTGTCGATTGGCAGCTTCCTAGTAAACTATTTTGGTTCTGCCCATGTGCTCTCCATGCCGGAAAGTCAGGCAGCCGCTTACATTGCTTACTATTGGGGCGGTGCAATGGTAGGCCGATTTATTGGCGCAGCGTTAATGCAGCGTATTCGACCCGGTGTATTACTCGGCTTTAACAGCCTGGCTTCTGTGGTACTCATTGTGACGTCCGTGCTCACAAATGGCGATATCGCAATGTGGTCAATGCTGGCCGTAGGTTTGTGTAACTCAATCATGTTCCCAACAATCTTTAGTCTTGCACTGAAAGGATTGGGTGAACAAACCGCAAAAGCATCGGGCTTGTTGTGTCTGGCTATCGTTGGCGGTGCGCTAATTCCTTTGTTGCAGGGTGTCCTGGCTGACACACTGGGTTTAACTCTGTCATTTTTATTACCTGCTATTTGCTATCTGTACATCGGATTTTATGGCTTGAAAGGCTCTAAGCCCGACTTACAGACTGGAGAATAACCATGCAATACCGATTAGCTACTTCAGTTGCAGCAGCCCTGGGGGCCTTATTACTGGGGGCTTGTTCAAGTAACCCTGAAGCAACATCAACTACAAACAACGCGGCCGTACCGGATTACTGGCCAAGCATTCAGTCACCCATCGCTAGATCAGACGAGGTTGAAAAGAAAGTCTCTGAGATGTTGGCCACTATGACGGTTAAGCAGAAGGTGGCGCAAATCGTCCAGCCTGAAATCCGCGACGTCACGGTAGAAGATATGCGTGAGTATGGGTTTGGCTCGTATCTCAACGGCGGTGGTTCTTTTCCAAACAACAATAAACATGCAACGCCCGATGAATGGATTGCATTGGCAGAAGCGATGTACCAGGCATCAATAGACGATAGCCTGGATGGCAGCACCATTCCGACCATGTGGGGGACCGACGCAGTTCACGGCCACAACAACGTCATTGGCGCCACGTTGTTCCCTCATAATATCGGTCTTGGGGCAATGCGAGACCCGTCACTGATTGAAAAAATCGCAACCGCGACAGCAAAAGAAGTACGCGCAACGGGGATAGACTGGATATTTGCACCCACCGTAGCAGCGGCACGCGACGACCGTTGGGGCCGTACCTACGAGAGTTATTCTGAAGATCCAGAAGTGGTTGGCGCTTACGCAAGAGCGATTGTTACTGGTCTGCAAGGCGATATTAGCGATGGCAACATCGACGACCAGCACGTTGTCTCAACGGTTAAACACTTTGTCGGCGACGGTGGAACCGAGCACGGTGACGATCAGGGCAACAACATCGCCGACGAAGAGACCCTGTTTCGAATTCATGCTCAAGGCTATGTCGAAGGTCTTGGTGCAGGCTCGCAGTCAGTGATGGCGTCGTTCAATAGCTGGCATGGCGAAAAACTTCACGGCAATAAGTATTTACTCACCGACGTGCTCAAAGACAAAATGGGTTTCGACGGTTTCGTAGTAGGTGACTGGAACGGGCATGGTCAGATTGAAGGCTGTACTAACGACAACTGTCCGCAGGCGTTGCTTGCAGGCCTGGATGTGTACATGGCACCAACGCCGACCTGGAAGCCCTTGTTCCACAACCTCGTTGCCCAGGTAGAAAGTGGCGAAATCCCGATGTCACGCCTCGACGATGCCGTGCGCCGCGTATTGCGGGTTAAGGTTCGCGTAGGTCTGTTTGATCTTCCTTCACCGGCAAACCGCAGCTTGTCCGGCGATAAATCGATTATCGGACATCCTGAGCACCGCGCCATCGCGCGCGAAGCAGTGCGTAAATCGCTGGTCATGCTGAAAAATAACGACCACCTGCTGCCACTTGAACCAAACAGCAAGGTACTGGTTGCCGGCGATGGCGCGCATAACATCGGCAAACAATCAGGCGGGTGGACAATCACCTGGCAAGGCACAGGCAATGAAAACAGCGACTTCCCAGGCGCATCGTCTATTTATCAGGGAATCCGGCAGGCAGTAAGTGCAGCCGGCGGTAGCGCAGTGCTTAGCGTTGACGGTAGCTACGATGAAAAACCTGACGTCGCTATTGTAGTATTCGGAGAGAACCCTTACGCAGAGGGGAATGGTGACATTGCCAATGTTGAGTATCAACGCGGTGAGAAGTCGGACTTAGCGTTGCTCAAAAAGCTGAAAGCTGACGGTATCCCGGTTGTAGGCGTGTTCATCACCGGCAGACCTCTATGGGTGAACCCGGAAATTAATGCAACCGACGCGTTTGTTGTTGCATGGCTGCCTGGCTCTGAAGGACAAGGTGTCGCCGACGTTTTGTTCACCAATGAAAACGGTGAAATTGCTTACCCTATGCAGGGCAAGTTGTCGTTTACCTGGCCAGCAACACCCTACCAGAACCCCATTAATCGAGGCGACGGCAAAACGCCACAATTCGAATATGGTTATGGTCTGACTTACGCCGACAACACAAACTTACCCATGCTGAACGAAACCGTTGAGGCAGACAGTAGCGAAGCCGCCGACCATATTATTTTCCAGCAAAGTGTACAGCCACCTTGGCAGCTCGTGGCCCGTGTCAATGATGAAACCGGCACCATGAACAGCAGTGTGCTGACCGTTGGTGACATGGCTATCCGTACTGCCGACAGGCATGTTCAGGAAGATACCCTGTTAATGCAGTTTGGGGAAACACCTGCAACGGTAGCGTTCTTCGCTCCTTTCCCGGTGGATTTACTCGACTTCACGACTCCAAATTCAGCACTGGCATTTGATGTTAAATTGCAATCTGGTACGGGCATTCAGGCCGGGATTGCATGTGGGGACAACTGTGCAGGCATGGTGCAACTGGGCGACTTTATGGTCGACAGCAACGAATGGCAAGCCGTGGAGATCCCAACCAAATGCCTCATTGAAGCAGGTGCAAACTTAAAAGAAGTGTATTCGCCCCTGCGTTTTAGTGTGAATGGCCAGGCTGAACTATCGGTTTCAAATCTGCGTTTAACACAGCACGGCAAGCCGACCACGCACTGCCCTTAGGTTTTCATGTGCCCGGTGGCTTGAGTAACGATTGCCTGGTCACCCTCCCAACGTAGCGGCAGTCTTTTTCAGGCTGCCGTTTTTTTATCATCCAATGGTTCACAGTTTGCCAGCAAGGGAGCCACATCAATGCCTGCCTGAACCAATTGCTGCTGCAACCACACCTTATTCACCCCGGCTTTGCATTTAGCCAATGCCCATAAATGCGCCGCCCTGGTGCCTGTGCGGCAGATGCCATGAACAGCGCCATCACAGGAAGCCAGCGCACTGGCAAAGGCCGCAATTTTATCGTCTGGGTAATCACCGCTTGTAACCGGAATAAAGGCATAGGCAAGTCCCGCTTTTTCAGCCATTGCCGCCAATGCAGTATCGTTAGTTTGCCCGGCCCCCTCGTTATCTGGCCGCACATTAATAAGCAGTGTTGTGCCCGTAGCAGCCAGGTTGTTAATTGCGTTTTGGTCCAGCGGTCCCGAGACGCTGAACTCTGCGGTGATTGTATTAACCGGCATTAGATACCTCCAATAGCTGAAAAGAAAATGCTGAGTCCCATCACTAACAATAACGCGCCGAAACCGCGCTTAAGCTGATGTTGAGGAAGTGCAGCAGCCAAACGTACGCCAAATACAGACCCGACTGCGCCTACCACAGCTATCACCGCTATCAGCAGCCAGTCATAAGGAAGCTCACCCGATTGCAAGAACAACCAGGAGTATTTGCTAAAGCCGACGAGAGATTGCATAACAATAATTGCCAGGCTGGTGCCTATTGCCTGTCGCATTGATACACCTGCCGTCGCCAACAGAGCTGGTACAATTAGGAATCCGCCACCCACCCCAACAAACCCGGCAATGCTGCCAACACAGATAGCGACGACACTGAGCTTAAACACGCTAATACCTGTGATTGTATTGGGCTTGTAGGGGCGCAACATAAAAACGCTGGCCAACAGCATAACAACGGCAAACACAGCGAGTTGGGTTGTACCGGAGACATACTGCGATGTCATTGCGCCCAGATAGGTACCCGCCATACTCGGTAACCCGAACCACCCTACTTTTGACCAGTCAATTAGTCCCTCACGGTGCAACCTCAATGCCCCTGTCGCTGCAATACAGCCTACGATCAGCAGGGACTCGGCAATCGCCACTTTCGGTGGCCGACCAATGACGTAAGTCAGTAGTGGTACAGTCAGAATGGAACCGCCAGAGCCCAGAATGCCAAGGCTCAGGCCAATCACTATTGCCCCCAGTAAGATCGCAAGCATCGCTACTTACTCACAGTCAGCGGTATTTTCAGATAGTGTTTGCCGTTGTCTTCTGCCGGCGGAAGCTGCCCTGCGCGAATATTTACCTGTATGGCCGGCAGCAGCAATTTTGGGACTGCCAGGCCAGCATCACGCTTTTCACGCATAGTCACATAATCAGCCTGACTCACGCCGTCTTTTACATGAATGTTGCTTCTGCGCTGCTCGAACACGGAGGTTTCCCACTTGAACGCGTCACGGTTAGGGCTTTTGTAATCATGCCCTACAAACATGCGGGTTGACTCTGGCAGCGCCAGTATCTTGCGAATCGACTGATACAGTGTATTGGCACTGCCGTTGGGAAAATCGGCTCGTGCCGTGCCGTAGTCCGGCATAAACAGGGTGTCGCCAACAAACACGGCATCTTCTATGTAATAGGATACGCAAGCCGGTGTGTGACCGGGCGTGTGTAATACTTCGATATCCAAATGGCCGAGGCTGATTACCTCGCCGTCACCAAATAGCTGATCAAACTGGCTGCCGTCCGAAGGAAAGCTGTCCTCGAGGTTATAAATGGATTTAAACGTAGACTGAACCCGACGTATATGTTCACCGATACCAATCAAGCCACCTAATTTTGCTTTTAGGTAAGGTGCTGCCGTGAGGTGATCTGCGTGGGCGTGGGTTTCCAGGATCCATTCTGTATTCAAGCCATTTTTGTCAATGAAGCTGACAATTTTGTCAGCAAATTCGCTGGATAGTGTGCCCGACGCGGCATCGTAGTCCATCACCGGATCAATGATCGCACAGGCGTTTGTCGCCGGATCTGCAACCACGTAAGTCACGGTAAACGTGGGTTCGTGAAAAAAAGACGTGATTTGTATTTTACTCATGCTTCACTCTTGCCTGTCAGAAAATAGGGATTTTGCGAATAATCTAAGGCAGGAAGAGCAAGAGGTTTGCCACATTGCTGGCAACGTATTTAAAAAAGCAGGTAAGAAACCAGGGCCTGTTTGACTAACAGGCCCTAACTTACCTGCTGTTTGCGTTAGCGGTTTACCACACGCCCCGTTTGACTTACGGGCTCCTCTCCATCCTGTCGATGGTTCGGGTGGTAAGGTCCAACAGGGAGTTGGCGAATAGCTGCGCCATTTATATCGTGAGCTAAATCGATATATTTCGTAAACGCCGTATTCAGCGCTGTCGCAATAATACTGACTAATAAGTCGTTAGAATTCCCCGATGTTTCAACATTCAGCGTTTGGGCTTGCGACCAGATGGTTTGTGAGGTGGTGGTAGATACCAGTGTAAAATCCAGCCCTACGGAGACATTCCCGCCGGTTACATAGTAGCTGGTGTCCCAGCGAACAATCGTCACAAACAATACCGCGTCAGCACCAAACAGATTTTTGAATTGCGCAGTATCAACCTCACGAAGTTGCGAACCGTCGGTGATACCCTGCTGCTGAAACAGCTGCTCTACAACCGGAATGGGCATAACATAGTATCCTGCTTCCGCTAGCGGCGGTAATACGGTAGTGGCGTACAATACCGGCGCGTCGGCTGCTGTCGTCTGGTTTACTGCGGGCACAACGAGAATACTTTTGACGGCCTCTTCGTACATCAAAGGATAAGCGTCTCGTTTGGTGTATGAGCGCGAGGTCGACTCACATCCTTGCAACACCAGCAACACCAGTACGCCAATGAAGGGGTAAAACTTCTTCATTCCTCACCATCCTTGGGCGCCATCTGTGCGCTCAACCGATTAACCAACGTCGCGGATTCAGGATACAAAGCAAGTTCTGAAGCCAGATACTGATTCCCCCGACCGGGACGATCATCTTCAAACTCCATTATTGCCAGTTCAATATAAATTCCGGGCGGCACCCGTTTTTCTCGTCGTTCCGATTCAATAATAATGGTCAGTAAACTTTGTTTTAGTTCTGCGCGGGTTTCCGCAGTAGGCGTGCGTTTGTAAGCGTAGGATGCTGCTGAGTAATTGCCAAAATAGTAAAGTGAGTGGGTATTCACACACCCACTCAGCACGATTACTGCAATTACCAGAACGGACGATGTTCTGGTTAAGTTCACGGTATGCGCACCTCAAACACATTACCGTTGGAAACGTAAATCTTACGTTTCACCAGAGTTTGCCCGCCTTTGCGCAACTCAACAACATGGGTGCCGCTGCCGACTGAAAATTGTGTGGCCGTCTCGCCATTCAGGCTAAAAGACTCAACGTTATCCAGAGGAATAGGCTGATCATTAATACTCAGACTGTATCCATCCAAATCACCAATGAACTGGATCACAGCCTGGTCATCTACTTGTGTGGCCTGTTGAAACTGACTGCTACAACCCGACAACAAAACAAGCGCTACAATAACGCTAACAAAGAAGTTAAATTTCATAGCGCTGACTCCTCTTCGCGTACGCGATAGTCCGTTAATCGTTCGCTGTTCACATTGCCGCTTACCAGGCTGCACAGCGACATCTCATTGTTTCCACTTCCCATAAAGCCAACCACTTCGATGGTGGCAACTTCAGAAGCAGGCAGTTCCATATTCATGCCAGTTTGTGGATTTTTTACCAGCTTACCCGGTGTGACTACCGTAAAACGCTGGCCTTTTTCAATGCCCTGAGACTTTCCACCGGTCATTAACCACTGGCCATTGTGCTGCCCAACCAAATACGCTTGCCATGGCGCATCTAACAGGTTTTCCATCACATTGCTCACCAGCTTCGAAATCGCAGCAGATATTGCCCGGTCATCCAGACTGGTGTCGTATCCAGCAGTTTGCCCCACGCCCAGTACCTGGTTAGCTTCGCTTTGCGCCTGGCCTGTCGCCTCCTCGGCATACACAATTTCACCAGTACGGGTATTTATTAATCGCACATTGACGGTCGCCGTTGCTACCTGAATGCGGTTGCGGCTGAAAACACCAACTTCACTTTCATTACTGCGGCCAAATTCGGACACGGAGCCCACGATAATATAATCAGCACCCACCTCGTCCAACTGCTCGCCATCGAGTTTAGCTTCTTTCATTACATCTTCCATCGCATCGCGCTCTAACATAATGAATTTCTGCGTTGCGGTAAGGCGGCTGGCCAGAATATCAGAGGCCTGCTTACCCAATCGGTTACCTTGTTTGTCGACCAGAAAGTTATTCGCTCTGGTTGTTTCGTCAGAAAATCGCGCAATGGCCACCACGCGCTTCAAACCTAATTGCTCTTCCTGCAATACCGGGCTAATTTGCGGCGCGGGAGCCGGAGTCGGGTTCACAACACCGCGAGTAGCACTGGTACAACCGCCTAATGTTGTTGCGGTTAGCAGACCGGCAATGAACAGCTTATTGGATAACATCCTCATGTCATTTTTCCTATTATTACCAAGTGGATACGTCAATCACGTTAGCACACAGGCGCTAAAGCTAAGAATCGTAATTTGTAAAAAAGTATAGGGCCTATTTATCTTTGCTGTACACTTTTGCAGCAGCCTGTGTATCGTTTAGACACGGCGACTGTTTGCAGGTCTAGTGGGCTAAATCAAAAACAGTCAACAC
>CETO01063874.1_pt1 | contig 13729 bp, 13 predicted proteins | sample 531351 | NCBI WGS metagenome assembly CETO01 (sample SAMEA2622678, study PRJEB7988) | marine metagenome | isolation source: saline water (ENVO:00002010), including | reverse complement strand
TCAATTGTGGCAATATGCTGCTTGGGTACGATTAGTAAATGAGTAGGTGCTTGTGGCTTGATATCATGAAAAATTATAAGTTGTGTGTTTTCAAATATCGTATCAGTTTGAATAACTTTATTCAAAATTTGGCAAAATATACAACTCATTTTCTCTCCTATGGTCAAGCCAAGCATTATTTCACACCTAAAACAAAATCACCAAACGTTTGTTTTTGCCTTTTTATCATGTTTTGCGCATAATACCTTTTTTTATTAGGGTTAAAAATATGAGTTATATGAGTTTAAGTGCAGGGCAACATGCGCCTGAAGAGTTTAATGTTGTCATTGAAATTCCCATGCATGGTGAGCCAGTTAAATACGAAGTTGATAAAACAACAGGCATGCTTTGTGTTGATCGCTTTATGAGTACAGCAATGTTTTACCCGACCAACTACGGGTATATTCCTCATACCTTATCGCAAGATGGTGACCCAGTAGATGTATTAGTTGTAACTCCTGTGCCCCTTGCACATGGTTCAATAATCGCATGCCGAGCTGTAGGTATGCTAAAAATGACAGATGAAGCAGGTGTGGATGCTAAATTACTTGCAGTACCTATCACAAAATTGACCAAGCTTTATGATGACATTATCACCTATGAAAATTTACCCAAACCATTACTTAATTCGTTAGAACACTTTTTTACTCATTATAAAGATTTAGAAAACAATAAATGGGTCAAAATCGATGGTTGGGTTGGACCTGAAGCGGCCAAAGATGAAATTAAAGCAAGTATCGAACGCTGTAATAAATAATATTCATTAAGTCAATTTAAGTGCTTATAGATGTTATTTTAAAAGATTATAAATTATACAATTCTTAAGTTTATCTTAAGTTATTCTAGATATACTGATGCTTATTTTCTCTATTTAACAGCCGAGCAAAGAATCATGAGTCAAAAAAAACATGCTTTGACCGTTTTTAGTCTAACGATGATTACGGTTGGGTCAGTGGATAGCATTCGCAACTTACCTGCGACTGCTTTATTTGGTAGTCAATTAATATTTTTCTTTTTTTTAGGAGCTATTTTTTTTCTTATCCCAACGGCATTGGTATCAGCTGAACTTGCCTCAAATACGCATATGCAAGGTGGAATATATGGTTGGGTTAAACAAGCTTTTGGTAAACATATAGGTTTTTTTGCTATATGGTTACAATGGATTGAAAATGTCATTTGGTATCCCACAATTTTGTCTTTTGTGGCTGGTACCGTTGGTTATTTAATTAACCCCACGCTTATTAATAATCCATTTTTTCTATGGGCGGTTATTATTATTGCTTTTTGGGGCGCAACATTTGTGAATTTAAAGGGCATGCAAAGTTCTGCTCTATTTAGCAATATTTGTGCAATTTCTGGGTTACTTTTACCCATGACCCTTATCATCAGTTTGGGGCTTGTTTGGTTATCCGGACATAATCAATCACATATTCAATTGACCTTATCTAGCATGTTGCCAAGTTTTAACGATACTTCTATGTGGGTTTCATTGACCGCGATTATGATGTCATTTTGTGGCATTGAGATTGCAACAGTTCATGCTAATGATGTGCTTAATCCCCAAAAAGCTTTTCCAAAAGCACTAATGATCTCAGTTATAATTATTTTATCAACATTAATTTTAGGTTCTTTAGCCATAGCCATTGTGTTACCCCATCAGCAAATCAACTTAGTTGCGGGTATCATGCAAGCATTCCATGCATTTTTTGCGCGATATAATTTACTCTGGGTGATGCCTTTAGTGGCGCTTATGTTAATTATGGGGGGCTTAGGTGGCGTGAGTAATTGGATAATCGCTCCAACCAAAGGGTTAATGGTAGCCGCACTAGATGGCAATTTACCGGCATTGTTTCAACGGCAAAATCAACATAGTGCACCAACTTTTATGTTGATTGTTCAGGCCATCATTGTGACATTGTTATCAACATTATTTTTATTTATGCCGAGTGTGAACGGCTCTTATTGGCTTTTAACGGCATTAGCTGCGCAACTTTATATGATAATGTATCTTTTGATGTTTGCAGCTGCTATTAAGTTACGATTGACTCAAACTATATCAGCTGGTGCTTTTCGTATACCAGGTGGTATATGGGGATTGGTTTTAGTTGCGGGCATTGGCATGATTGGTGCGCTGATGACCCTAGTGGTGAGTTTTATACCGCCTGCTGATATTCAAATTGGTAACATCATGCATTACGAACTTACCTTAATTTTAGGCTTAATTTTAATGTGTTTACCGCCTTTTATCGGTATAAAATTTACTCAGCCAAAATCGTCTGTGGTTAATCTTGATCTAATCAATTAAAAGGCACTTAGTTGCGTGCCTTTTGATAATTAAGCCTCATTTTTATTTGTAGTGCCATCAATTTTTTTATCAGTGGATGATTTAACGGGTGAAGTTTTAGCTGTATTTGTCGTGTTTTGGGATGATTCTGGAAGTGCGTTGGTTTGTACAGCAGGCACTTGATTAGGCATAACAGATGGATGATGTGGCCGAAAAACGAAATATAGAACAATCATGGCAATAACCACAATAATAAGTGCTAATAACCCTGTTTGGTCTGCGGCAGGTTCTTTAGGTGTTTCAGTCTCACGGGGTTTTGTTGTATCTTCTTCAGGTCGGTTAAAGTGATTATCCATATCATTTTCTCCTTCTTTAAGTAATTTAAATCATAGATGATGAATCATAAATTTTCCAAATTTTTATTTAAATAGGATGTTAAAACTACAAACATGTACGAAATAATTCATTCATTACGTAGCCGCCTGCCGGAGTTAGAATGGCATTTAAGCAAACTTAACGCTCAAATTTTGCCAATTTTACATGCAAGTCAGTTATTTTGTTTACCAAGCGATGCTTCTTATACTCACTGCATTGCCCAAATTGAATGGGATATAGAGCGCTTAGAAGAACCTTTAACAATTAAAATGCAACATTACTTGGTTAAGAAAATTCAACAAAGAATTAATTTTTTAGTCAAAATTTGCCTGGTGTTAGATAAAAAGTCTTCTGAAGCAATTAAGAATATTGTTTTGGAAGGTTGTATGACTCCGCAACAACGTCAGCAGTTGATATATGAAATATGGCAAACATTAATAAAACAAGAACAAGCGCTTATTGAAGCCAAGCAATACCTGCCTTCATCGATTAAACAAGCTAAATTAGCAGAAGACTTAAATTTGTTACGACAAAAAAGAATCAATGCTCAAAAAATGTATGAGAATTTAACATCTATCCGCTAAATTTAGATAGATGGTTTGTGCTAAAGGCAATATTAAATCTTGGGCGATAAGATGGCACGCTTTTTTTGAGCTTAACAAAGCTTGGTTTATTTCAAGTTCGATGCCAATGTAATCTTGTTCACTAAATAACGTACGAAGTGTTGTGGTTAGGCCATCATCATAACCGTTATAAGGGTAATTCAAACGTGTGATTAAGCGAGTATTTTGCTGCAATTGTTCTTGCCATTGATACGCGAATTGTTGTTCAAAATGACGCGTAAAATCACCCAATATTCCTAGATCATTTTGCCGTTTTAGGCCATTTAATTTTGGCGTGAAACTATGAATTGATAGATGCAACACCGGTGTGTGGGCTTGAATTAATTGATAAATTGATTGGGTAATTTGCGCACGATAAGGCAAATAATAATGTGTCACTAATGTACGTTTTTTAGCAGACGAAAGTTTTTTGCTGATAAAGGAAAAACAAGTTGGGTGATAAAGACTACGATTCATGTCAATCAGTAAACGACTGATATTAGCTTTAAATAAAGGGGCGCGTAAATATTGGCTTAAATATTGTGCAATTTCTAATGCACCTATATCTAAAGCCTGATGGGTTGAGAGTATGGCTTTATAATAGGGCAAAATATCAGGCAAAAAGGCTTTAGGAATGGTATTAACCGCATGTTCACATGTAAAAAGCAATTGCCATTTTTTCATACAAACAAACTGTTGTTGATTAAGCAATCCGCCAATTTATTGTATAAATCAAATAATTTAGAAGGTGCATTCATGCGATTGTAGGATTTGATTAAACGCTCACTTAAGCTGCCAAAACGTAATATATGTTCTAGTGCAAGCTGACTATCTTTATCTAATTCATGACTGATTTGTTCAATAAGTTTGGCCCAAACTTGACGACAATTGCTAAGAGGCGCTAACTGCCATTGTCTAAATAATTCAGCATCATCAATGGGCGCTTGAAACCCGTACAAAAGATTTTTATCGTAAAGATTTTTTAAACGTTGAGTGGGACAAGGGTGTTCTAAAAAATAAGGTTTATTCTGCCAATGTTTTAAAATGGCAAATATTGCTTTGGCAATCGCAATATCAGCTTGTACACACTCTTGAGCGTCAAGTAGACGAATTTCAATGGCTTTTTGTGCAAATTTAGCAATAGCACCACGCGAATTTAGCCATTCATGTTGTAAAAGCCCTTTTGGATCAAAAGGTGCAATGGCTTGATACATTGGCTGTAGAATTTGACGTTGGTAGGCCAGTTCAGAATCGACAAATTCAGGAATGATGTCACCTGTAATAAGTGGTATGCGTTGTTGATTGGTTTGATAAAAAGCCAGTCGGTTACTAAGCTTGCCAGTTAAAACGCCTTCTAAAAAAGGCGAGCTTGCGCTAAGTGCCGGCAAAATCGGCAAAATCAGACGTATGGCATTATGTAGTTTGGCAAAATCTTCATCGCTTATAAAGGGCAAATTAATATGCATGCTTTGCAGATTTGACCATCCATGACCTTGGCAATTAAAAATGGTGTCATATTGCTTATAGATATCTTTTTGACCATAAGGCCAACGTTTGGTTTCAGTAAAAGGATTCATCCAAGGATGTGCGCCTGAGGGCAATAGTCTTAAATTATGCTGGGTTAATAGGGGTTCGATGGCATGCAAAGCGTTTTGAAAAAAGGAGGCAATAGGGGCAAATGGGGCAACAGGGCCATTATTTTTTAACTCTAAAACATGCATAACCAGCTCATTACTTAAAGCCATATTACCAAGTTTAACTTCATCAAAATTATCCTCATCGGACAATGCTTTTAAAATCAGGTCACTTTTAGGTGAAATTGCTAATGTGTTAGCTTCAACCAGCATATATTCAATCTCAAGACCCATAACTGAAAAAAGTGTGTATTCAGACATACCCATGTTTCCGACGAATACGCTGTAGAAAAACATTCATAATTTGATGGTATAAAGCATCACCTAACATTTTATCTTCAATACCAAAATCAATATTAGGATTATCATTTATCTCAATAACATAATGTTTATCAGCATAACTTTTAATATCAACGCCATACAAGCCATCGCCAATCAGTTTGGTCGCCTTTAACGCCACTTTTAAAACACCTTCAGGAATATCATGAATTGGTATGGTGTCATATTTACCTTCACGATGTTCTTTATCCGCCTCCCAGTTATAAATTTGCCAATGATTTTCAGCCATAAAATAGCGGCAGGCAAAGATAGCTTTGTTATCCAATATACCAATACGCCAATCAAATTCAGTGGGAATAAAAGGCTGTACTAGTACTAAGTCAGATGTTTTAAAAAATTGTGTTAAACATTTTTGTAAATGTTTTTTGCTTTCAATTTTAATCACCCCTTGTGAAAAAGCACTGTCTGGTTTTTTTAAAACACATGGATAGTCGATATGAGGTGTGGTTTTATCATACTTACTTAGTAAAACTGTTGGTGGGGTAAGCACTTGATGAGTGCGCAAAAGCTCAGCTAGATAAACTTTATTACCACATTTTACGATAGACTGAGGGTCATCAATGACGACTAAATTTTCTTGGGTGCCAAAGCGTGCCATACGATAGGTGTAATGATCAACGGCTGTAGTTGCTCGTATAAATAACGCATCATATTCAGCGATGTTTTTAAAATCAGTTTTTTCAATAAAATCAACATTTAAGCCAAGCTCTTCACCCACATGCGCAAAGTTATTTAAAGCTTTTTTATTAGAAGGCGCATTGCCTTCGTTGGGGTCAGTTAAAATCGCCAAATCATGAAAGCGTTGTTTTTTCTTCCAACTAAAAAAGCGCTTTTTAGATAAATATTCTATTGCAGCTTGTTTCATGAAATCAGTGTGTTGTCGTGGAACATCAGCAGGTGCTAAACAATGAAGATGCTTGATATGCCATTGCTTTTTTTTCTCTAATTCGAAACGCATTAAGGGTAGCGGAAAAAGATTATGTAATTTTTTAGCCAAACAAGCATGTCTTTTAGCTAAATTTTGACCAAAATAAACGCTTAATGTAAAATTATCAGCGCGTATATCATGTAAGCTATGTTCAATTTCATCTTCTACTTCTTGTGAGATAAGTTTAGTTAGTCGATTATTTAAAACATCTTGTAAATGATGGACTGATGGAATGGCCTTATGATCGCGCGCATGAGCTAACAGTGAGACATAATAGCCAATGGTTTGATGTTGATAAGATTGACAAAGGTTAATGACTCTTAGAGACTTGTTTTGGTTATACCGATCGTTTAATAAATAATCAGATGCATGTACAACGGATGAAACCAAAGAAGTTAAAAAATTCCAACTGATAAGATCATCGGTCACAATGATGGTTTGCATGCTTATCCTTAGGCTCAATGATTAATAAATTGGCATCATAGGTTAGTACACCAAGCATAATGGCGTTAATTAGGCGGTCGATACTAACTTTATAGTAATTGTCATGGGAAAGTGGATTTTCGCGATGAGGGTCGGCAACGATGACACTGTTACGCTCAGCTTCATAACCGCATAAAACGACAAAGTGGCCACAAGGTGTGCCACGAATGTCATCATAAAAACTACGGCCAAAATTATCAAAACGCTCGCGTGCACTTTGGTAAAGATAAGTAGCGCTAAGTCCAGTTAGGATAGGCAAACCTCGTTTGAAGTAGGAATTAAATAGCGCCAAATTTAGGGTGTGAAAGCAAATTTCACCACCTGCTTGTAGATAATCAAGATACGCTTGACTTGCATGCACTATGCCCCGAGTACGTTTATGTTTCATTTGTGCTTGTAATTTAGCCATTAATAGTTGAGTGCAGGCTTGACTGTCTTTAAACCAAGTAGGGTCAAATAGCGTGACATTATTAACATAAAGAGTAGTTTTAAAACCTTGATACAAGGCATGTTTGCCCAAAAGTGACGCAAGCGTACCGCCTGATAAAGAGCGCTCTACCGTATTAACAACATCTTCAAGCGCACAATTTGTACCAAAATAGCGATAGATGGCATGTAAACTTGTCGGTCCACAAGTCTCATCGTCAGGTTGAGTATGTATGGCTAAATTTATCATACGATGTTTTTATAAAGGCTATCTTTAAAAGCTAGTGGTGGTTTTAAGATTTGTCAAAAAGGTTTGTATGGTTCATAAAATGCTTAAAAGTTTAGGTGAAGTCATGAAAATGAATATTTAAATGCGAATAGTTTTGTTACCATCGTATATTTTTTAGCCTTATCTTAAGGACATTTTTTATGCATGAAATTAGCATTCGTGGTGCTCGAACTCATAACCTTAAGAACATCGATGTAACCCTGCCTCGCGATAAATTTATTGTCATCACCGGTTTATCAGGCTCAGGTAAATCATCCCTAGCTTTTGATACGTTGTATGCCGAAGGGCAGCGTCGCTATGTTGAATCATTATCAGCCTATGCCCGTCAATTTTTATCGATGATGGAAAAACCTGAAGTAGATGCCATTGAGGGATTATCCCCAGCAATTTCTATCGAACAAAAAGCCACCTCGCATAACCCACGCTCAACAGTTGGAACCATCACCGAAATCTATGATTACTTGCGTTTGCTCTACGCCCGTGTAGGTGAACCATTTTGTCCCAATCATCATCTGCCATTAAAAGCGCAGACCATAAGCCAAATGGTTGATTATGTTGTGTCTTTACCCCTGGAGAGTAAAGCGATGATTTTGGCGCCAGTGGTGCGTGAACGCAAAGGAGAATATGTACAGTTGCTACAACAACTGCAAGCGCAAGGGTTTGTACGTGCGCGAATTGATGGGCAATTGTATGAGCTAGATGCGCCCCCTAAATTAGCTTTAAGAAAAAAACATACCATTGAAGTAGTTGTTGACCGTTTTAAAATACGTGCTGATTTAGCCCAGCGATTAAGCGAATCGTTTGAAACAGCTTTAAATTTAGCGGATGGATTAGCCATAGTGGTCTCGCTAGATGAAACTTTTAAAGACATTACTTTTTCGGCAAAATTTGCCTGTCATGAGTGCGGTTATAGTCTGGCTGCACTAGAGCCACGATTATTTTCTTTTAATAATCCACTGGGTGCGTGCAGTACTTGCGATGGGTTAGGAGTTGACCAATTTTTTGATGTCAATCGCATTGTGCCTAATCAAGCTTTGAGTTTGGCGCAAGGCGCTATTCGCGGTTGGGGCAAAGAATCAATGTTTTTTTACCCGTTATTACAGTCTTTAGCTAAGCACTATGAATTTGACTTAACCAAACCTTTTGGTGAGTTAACAGATGATATTCAAACCATTATTCTGCATGGCAGTAAGGATATTATTGAGTTTCGCTACCTTAAAGCTCATGGTGGCTATGTCACACGCCGACATGCTTTTAAAGGCGTTATCCCGTTGATGGAAAAACGCTATCATGAATCTGAATCAGAAAGTGTGCGTGAAGAACTAGCAAAATATTTATCTTCTCGACCTTGTGTGATGTGTCAAGGCGCACGTTTACAAGAAGCTGCACGTCATGTATTTATTGCGGACAAAAGCTTACCTGAGATTGCCGCGCTTCCTATTGAAACTGCGTTTAATTTTTTCAAGCAGCTGAGTCTAAGTGGTTCTCGTGCTGCAATTGCCGCTAAAATTACCAAAGAAATTATTGAGCGCTTGGGCTTTTTAATTAATGTAGGACTTGATTACTTATCGCTTACACGTAGTGCCGAGACCCTATCAGGCGGTGAGGCGCAACGTATTCGCCTGGCCAGTCAAATTGGTTCAGGCTTAGTCGGAGTGATGTATATTCTAGATGAACCTTCTATTGGTTTGCATCAGCGAGATAATGAACGCTTATTAAAAACACTGACCCATTTGCGTGATATTGGTAATACCGTTATTGTGGTCGAACACGATGAAGAGGCTATTCTAGCGGCTGATTACGTGCTTGACATTGGCCCAGGTGCTGGGGTACACGGTGGACATATCGTGGCTGCGGGTACGCCACATGATATTATGAAAAATACACAATCACTCACAGGCCAATATCTGGCTGGAACACAAACCATTGCCATACCAGCTACGCGTGTGCCTTTTGATAAAAAAGCGGTGCTACAATTAAAACACGTGACTTGTAATAACTTAAATAAAATTAGTGTTGCCATTCCACTTGGGTTATTGACGTGTGTAACTGGGGTCTCAGGATCTGGTAAATCAAGCCTTATAAATGATACGTTATATCCGCTTGCCGCAAACGCACTTAATCGGGCCAATTTATTAGTTAAAAGCCGGTTAACTGATATCAAAGGTTTAGAATTATGCGATAAAGTCATTGATATTGACCAAAGTCCTATTGGGCGCACGCCACGCTCTAATCCTGCAACCTATACAGGCTTATTTACGCCCATTCGTGAGTTATTTTCTAATACCCCTGAGGCTCGTATGCGTGGCTATCAACCTGGACGATTTAGCTTTAATGTCAAAGGAGGGCGCTGCGAAGCTTGCCAAGGTGATGGTTTAATCAAAGTAGAAATGCATTTTTTACCTGATATTTATGTGTCTTGTGATGTTTGCCAGGGTAAACGCTATAATCGTGAAACACTGGATATTCATTACAAAGGCAAAACCATTCATGAAGTGTTAGATTTAACGGTCGAAGATGCTCGTATTTTTTTCGAGGCCATTCCGGTCATTGCGCGCAAATGTCAAACTTTAATGGATGTGGGTTTGGCTTATATTCGGTTAGGGCAAAGCGCTGTGACGCTTTCAGGTGGTGAGGCGCAGCGTATTAAACTGGCACGCGAGTTATCTAAACGTGGTACTGGTAAAACACTTTATATTTTAGATGAGCCTACCACAGGCTTACATTTTCATGATGTTAAACAATTGCTTAGTGTGTTATTTAGATTGCGCGATCAGGGTAATACCATCCTTGTTATAGAACATAATCTAGATGTGATTAAAACGGCAGACTGGATAATTGATTTAGGCCCCGAGGGCGGTAGTAAGGGAGGTAAGATTGTAGCAACTGGTACGCCTGAAACTATTGCCGCGTGCCCAGCATCCCACACCGGGCGATTTTTAAAGCCTTTGCTCGCTTAATTTTGAGGATGGCTCATTATGACAGCTACCCTCAGTATAGAGCCATTCCTTGCGACATTAGTTATCAAAAACCCGAATTGTTCAATCACATAATACGGCAATATGATTGATAAAAGCTTTCTTGAGGTGAGGCAGGTTTTTTATTAGACAATATTGAAAGATTTGAAAAATTAGTTAAATGGTTTTTAAGTTCGGGATGAAGCTTAATATAAAGATTTAATAAACTTTGTAAAAAACCATTGGCTTGCTCTTCTTGTTGAGAAGTTTGTCCTTGTTTTAAGGCGATAGACTGGGCACAGCGTGCCAGAAAATTAGCACAGATTTTCGCGGTTTTATCTTCTGAACGTGTAATGATGGCATAGAAGCTGTGTTTAAAAGTAGGTTGCTGCCTTAACTCTTTTTTTTGGCTATCAGTCAATTCCGGTAATGTATTTAACCATTCATACATCTCATCAATGTTAACCTTTCTTTGCAAAAAAGCCTCCCAAGAAGTCTTTAATGCATGAGAAGAGGTAATTTGTTGGCCCATTTGATCTATCAACTGTTTAATAGGATTTTGATTCATAGTATGTTTCATCGTTATAACTCATATTAACTACGTAAACCAACACCTAGCTTTAGTAGTTTTAAATTTAAACAGGTTAATCCTATAACCAAGCCCACAATAATACTCATTGCTAATCCGATATTAACTTCTGCAGTTTGACCTATCATGGCATATCGCATAGCGCTCATCATGTACATGATTGGATTAAACCAAGAACATGTTTGCCAAAAATCAGGCAGCATATGAATTGAATAAAAAATTCCGCCAAGATAAGTCAATGGAGTTAAGACAAAAGTAGGTACGATCATGACATCATCAAAATTGCGCGCAATCATACCATTGGTAAAACCTGCCAAAGCAAACAAAGCCGATACCAGCAGTACAACCAACATGACCAGAGGTAAATGATGGATATCAATATCTAGAAAAAAATAAGCTGTGGTAAAGACTAATAAACCAACAATTAGTCCGCGTAACATGCCACCTAAAACATAACCCAGAAGAAGCGTGCTATTTTGTATCGGGCTAACGAGCATCTCTTCAATACTTTTTTGAAAACGAAAACTAAAAAGGGAGGTTGAAACATTGCCATAAGAATTGGTAATAACGGCCATTAAAATTAATCCTGGTGCAATAAATTCTAAATAACTCACACCTTGTATAGGGCCTATGCGTTTGCCAATAAGCGTACCAAAAATTAAAAAGTATAAAAAAGTTGTTATGATTGGCGGTAAAAATACTTGAGTAAAAATACGAAACATCCGAATTAATTCGCGCCTTACCAGTGTATATAAAGCAATAAGTTGGGATTTATTGAGCATAATGAATTAAGTCCAAAAAAAGTTCTTCCAAACGATTGGTTTTATTACGCATGCTTTGGATAAAAAGGCGGTGTTTAGTAAGCATTTGAAATATTTCATTTAAATGAACCCGATTATCAACTTGTAACTCAAATGTATTGGCATCAATTAACTTAGCGTAAAATGGTGCTAAATCAGGTAATTCAGTCAGCGTATCTGCGGTAGTTAATACATAAGTTTGATGACGAAAAGTTGCTAAAAGTTGTTTCATTGAGCTATGAGTAATGAGGCGCCCCTGGTCAATAATCGCAATATTTCTACATAATTGCTCCGCTTCTTCCAAGTAATGCGTGGTTAGCACAATGGTGACACCTTCTTTATTTTTACGCGTTAAGAATTGCCAAATACTACGTCGAATCTCAATATCAACCCCAGCTGTGGGCTCATCAAGAATCAGCACGCAAGGCTTATGAACTAAAGCACGTGCTATCATCAAGCGGCGCTTCATCCCGCCTGATAAATGACGTACGATGGTATCTTTTTTTTCCCATAAGCCAAGTTCATGTAACAAAAGGTGGGCATCGTTTAAAGCTTGTTTACGAGTGATACCATAATAGCCTGCTTGACTTAGAAGGATCTGCTCGCAGGTCTCAAAAATATTAAGGTTAATTTCCTGAGGTACAAGGCCAATGCAGGCTTTAGCTTTACTAGGTGCTTTATCCAAATCGTGGCCTTGTATTTTGATGGTGCCGCCTGATTTATTAAGTAGGGTCGTTATCATGCCAATGGTAGTTGATTTTCCTGCGCCATTCGCGCCAAGAAGTGCAAAAAAATCACCTGATTGAATCGTCAAATCAAGTGATTTTACTGCTTGTGTACCATTACGGTATGTTTTTGTTAATTGATTTATTTCAATGGCATCCATAAACTATTGACCCATAAAAGTTACCTAGAAATAGAATATCTATTATCATTTCGTATAAAAGTCGTCTAACTTGTAGATTAGATGAAATTCTTATATTTTGTCAATCTATGGCCCGTGATAAAAAATAAGACAAATTGATAGATGGATGCTATGTCAACAAAATTAAAGGTTTTTTATAAATGTATACAGGAATTACCCAAGGATTATTTGATGTCACAAAAGTACATCATCAACCAAATTTAACCACTTATACGGTAGAACTTAGTGCGCCTCTTATAGAAAATCTAGTTATTGGTAGCAGCGTATCGATTGATGGAGTATGTCAAACTGTCACTGCAATTCATCATTATCAAGTGACTTTTCAAGCGATTGCGGAGACTTTGCAAAAAACGACACTAGCAACCCTAATACCGGGACAAAAGGTCAGCGTTGAGCGTAGTGCATATTATGGCAAAGAAATTGGTGGACACGAATTAGCAGGTCATATTTTTGAAACCGGTCGTATTATTGAGCGTGAAGTATTCGAGCACTCGCTTAATCTACTGGTTCAATGTTCCAAAACATGTTTTGGTTATCTTTTTGAGAAGGGTTTTATTGGTATTAATGGTTCGAGTTTAACATTGGGTAGGCTTGATACTATACGACATGCTTTTTATCTTCACCTGATCCCTGAAACTCTAAGAGTAACTAATTTAGGCGAAAAAATGCTAAATGATCACGTTAATATTGAGATAGATGCTAAAACTATGCTCATAGTGCATACCATAAAACAGCATCATCAAAACATTGATGCCGAATTGGATAAGTTACAAGAACGTATAGACGTGTTAGAAAAAAAACTTAATATTGGATGTTAGCGTCCAGCCGGAATACACGGGCTATCGATATATTCATCATTCATTGCTGCTACCATATTAACATTGCGTAAATGATATCGGGTCAAAATATCATAATCACGTTTGGTGACATATCCATGAGTTTGACCACAATAAACGAGAGAATGTGCGTTTTTAGTCGGTTTAGCGTAAAGAGTAAGGCTACATTCCCATCGAAAATGTTGAAGGTCGCATTGTGTAAAACCCAGCTTAAAATTTAACA
>CETO01024014.1_pt1 | contig 13830 bp, 8 predicted proteins | sample 531351 | NCBI WGS metagenome assembly CETO01 (sample SAMEA2622678, study PRJEB7988) | marine metagenome | isolation source: saline water (ENVO:00002010), including | reverse complement strand
ATTGATGATTTTCTTCAATCGGGCAGGCATCAGGTAGCAGCCGGATATATAATTTACGGAACTTCTACAATGTTATTCTATACAACCGGAAATGGCGTTAATGGATTTACTCTTAATCCTGCGATTGGAACTTTTTATCATTCTCATGCAAACATACAATTTCCAAAATATGGAAATATATATTCAATAAATGAGGGAAATTATCTTCAATTCCCTGATTTTGTCAAAAATTATATCAAATTTTGTCAAGAAGAAGAAGGTGATAGACCGTATACTTCAAGGTATATAGGCTCATTAGTTTCAGATTTTCATAGAAATATGATTAAGGGTGGTATTTTTTTATATCCACCGACTGCAAAAAATCCCAAAGGTAAATTAAGATTATTGTATGAATGTAATCCAATTGCGTTTATATGTGAACAGGCTGGAGGCTTAGCAATTAATGGAGAAAAAAATATTTTGGATATCCAACCTAAAGAGCTCCATCAAAGAATACCCTTTTATTGCGGAAGTGAGGAAATGATTCAACAATTTCAAAAATTCATTTAAATCAATTATTTGATTTTTAGTTTTTCTAATATATTTGCCGAAAATTTATTTGGTGACAAATAAAAGTTTTTTCAAAGATTTTGAAGAGTCATTATTTTTTAACAGACTCTGGAATACTATTGCCCAAAATCAAAATATAAAGTTAAAGGGACTAATTGGGTCTTCACTTGCTTTTTATTGTTCTTCAATTTTAAAAAAATCTCAAAAACCATCATTATTCATTTTCAATACGAAGGAGGAGTCATTATATTTTTTAAATGATATTGAAACTTTAAATCCAGAAAAGCAGATTTATTACTTTCCAGAGATTTTAAGCGAGGCTTATTCCAGCAAGGGTCCCAACAATTATAATCTACTTCAACGAACCGAATTAATAGAACATTTGAATTTTTCTAAAAATAAAAATTCAATTGTGGTTACTCACGTTAATGCAATTGCTGTAAATCAGATAAATAAGAAAGAAATCAAAAGAAATTCAATTAGTTTAAAATTGAATCAAAATATCTCTTTCGATAAACTTAATGAACAATTATTTGAATTAGAATTCAGGAGGGAGGATTTTGTGGTTGAACCAGGCGAGTTTGCTGTAAGAGGTGGTATATTAGACATTTTTCCGTATTCGAGTCAAACACCTTTTAGAATTGAATTTTTCGGAGATGAAATAACAAGAATTCGTTCTTTCGATATTGAAACTCAACGTTCAGAGCAAACCCATTCTGCAGTTAAAATAATTTCTAATATTCAGGTTTCAAATACATCAAAAAATATTCAAAATATTTTTGAAATTCTTTTCGATGAAACCAGCATATTTTTACAGAGCTTAAATTTGTTTAATTCAGAACTTGAAAAAATAATAGATTTAGCAAAAGTTAATTATGAAAAATGCAATAATAAACATGAGTTTGTTAGCCCTGAGAATCTGTATGTTGATATAGATTCAGTAAATAAGAAAATTCAAGCTTTTAAAATCATTGAATTTAATTCGATTAGTTCAAGTGTTGATTTTAGAATAAATATTAAACCACAACCTTCATTTAATAAAAGTTTTAACCTTCTTTTTGAAGATCTCGCCAAAAAAAAATCTGAAGGATATAAGGTGAATTTGTGCTGTACAAATAATCAACAAAAAAATCGATTGAAACAAATTTTTGAAGATTTAGATAATGAAGATATTGTGGAGCCTATAATACTTCCTCTTTCTGCCGGTTTTATTGATGCAGATCAAAAGATTATCTATTACACAGATCATCAAATTTTTGAAAGGTATCATAAGTTCAGATTTAGAAAAAGATTCAATAATAAATTATCTATTGCTTTAAAACAAATAAATAATCTAAGCAAAGGCGACTATGTAACACATATTGATCATGGTATAGGTAAATATGGGGGTTTACAGAAAATTGAGATTGATGGAAAAATGCAAGAGTCAATAAAGATAATATACGGGGAGAGAGATGTTTTATTCTTAAGTATTCACGCCATACATAAAATTTCAAAATATAATGGTAAAGATGGGAAAGTTCCTAAATTATATAAATTAGGTAGTAGGGCTTGGGCTTTGTTAAAACAAAAAACTAAGAAAAATGTAAAAAAAATAGCATATGATTTAATAAAGGTTTATGCTGAAAGAAAACAAAAAAAAGGATTCAAATATGATAAAGACAGCTATTTACAAAATGAACTAGAGGCTTCATTTATTTATGAAGATACAGAAGATCAGATAAGGGTTACAGAGGAAATTAAGAATGATATGCAAAGCGATCAGCCAATGGACAGGTTAGTTTGTGGAGATGTTGGTTTTGGGAAAACTGAATTAGCAATCAGAGCAGCTTTTAAAGCCGTTGACAATAACAAACAAGTAGCAGTATTGGTTCCTACAACAATTTTAGCATTCCAGCATTTTAAGACTTTTTCTTCAAGGCTTGAGGAATTACCCGTTACAGTTGACTACTTAAACAGATTCAAAACAAATAAAGAAAAATCTATTATAATTGAAAAACTTAAATACGGCAAGATTGATATAATTATAGGAACACATCAACTAGTTAATGATAAAATTAAATATAAAGATTTAGGTTTATTGATTATTGATGAAGAACAAAAGTTTGGTGTAGCTGTTAAGGATAAGCTCAAATCAATCAGAAAAAATGTTGATGTCTTGACACTCTCAGCAACCCCGATTCCAAGAACACTTCAATTTAGCTTAATGGCCGCAAGAGATTTATCATTAATTACTACTCCTCCACCTAACAGATATCCAATCGATACATCTGTAATAAGATTTGATGCAAATATAATATCTCAATCAATTAGATATGAGATTGGAAGAGGTGGTCAAGTTTTTTTTGTAAATAATAAAATTCAAAATATTGAGGAGATTTCAAGTCTTCTTCAAAACCTGATTCCTGAAGCGCGTATCGCAGTTGCTCATGGAAGGTTAAATGGAAAGACATTAGAATCATTGATGATAAAATTTATAAATCGTGAATTTGATGTACTGGTCAGTACCACTATTATTGAAAGTGGTCTTGATGTGCCAAACGCAAATACCATTTTTATTAATAATGCAAATAATTTTGGATTAAGTGATTTACATCAAATGAGGGGCCGAGTAGGAAGAAGTAATAAAAAGGCATTTTGTTTTTTGATAACCCCAGAATATTCAAAAATGACAGATGAGGCGAAAAAAAGAATAACAGCACTTGACTATTATTCTGAATTAGGCAGTGGTTTTAATATTGCAATGAAGGACTTAGAAATAAGAGGTGCAGGAGATTTACTGGGTGGTGAGCAAAGTGGATTCATTAATGAAATGGGCTTTGAGACGTATCAAAAAATTCTTGATGAAGCCATAAATGAATTAAAAGAGGATAGTTTCAAAAACCTAGATTTAGAAAAAAATAAATTTTCAAAAAAAGTAAATATGATTTTTGAAACTGATTTAGAACTGATGTTTCCAAATGACTATATTAATTCGAGTAATGAAAGGCTAAATCTCTATACCCAATTAAATAAAATTATCGAAATCGAGGCATTAAATTCTTTTAAGATGGGATTAATTGACAGATTTGGAGCTCTTCCAATTGTAGTCGTTGAATTACTGAAAAGTGTTGAGCTCAGATGGCTAGCTGCTGGATTAGGATTCGATAAGATTATATTGAAAAAAAATATACTTTTAGGTCATATCACAAATTTGAATTCTGAAAATCAAAAGAAAAATCTTGATAAGTTATTTCAGTACTCTAATTCAAATATGAGCTCTGTTTCTTTTTCTCAAAAAAATTCAGCTGATGGTGATAGGTTTATCGTGAAAATTATAAATATTGATTCAATATCAAAGGCTATTGAAGTTTTTACGAAAATTGATTCCTAATCTGAAAAAATAATATTACTATCTTCCTTTTCAACTATAAGCTCGATTTCTCTTCCTAAAATCAATGGAAAATTCTCTTTTCCATGTCCAGCAGGAAAATCAAATAAAACAGGAATATTATAGTCGCTAACAATTTCTAAAATTAATTCTTTTAAATTTCTTCCAAAAGGGGTAGTATTTTTTCTTAAGTCTGTAAAATCACCAACTATTAGTCCATTTAAATTATCAAAATACCCGGCTCTTTTTAAAGAATAAAGCATTCTATCTATGTGATATAAGTATTCCCCAAGATCCTCTATAAATAAAATTTTTCCTTCTGTATTGATTGAAGATTTTGAACCTAACATGCAATGCAATAGGGTTAGATTGCCTCCAACTAATTTTCCACTTGTACTGCCTTCAATATTATATGAATTTGTTTTAATTTTATACGAAATTTTTTCCCCAAATAGAGTTTTTTTAAGTAATGATACTGACTCACTGTTATCAATGTCCAGTTCGTTTAAACTTTTACACATAATTGCATGAATTGACTCGCTATTAAGAATATGTAATTCGTTATGTATTGCTGTAATATCAGAGTATCCAATTATCCATTTTGGCTCTAGTTTATATTTTTCAAAGTTTAAATTATCAATCACTCTGACCGCTCCATAACCACCTCTTGCACACCAGATTCCTTTTATAGATTTATCATCAAGTGCATTCTGAAAATCAAGAGTTCTTTCGTTATCGGTTCCTGCAAAGTGACCATCATCATTAAAAACATTTTTACCAACAATTACATTCAGCCCCCAACTCTTTAACAACTCTTTAGCCTTATTAATATAGTTGTCGTAGTTCTTTAGTACACCCGATGGCGCAACGATAGCAATGGTGTCTCCTTTAGTTAGATATTCAGGCTTTATCAATTTATTATTTGCGCTAGTTTGTGATGATAATTCAAAGGTAAAATTCAAAAATAGTATAAAGAAAATTAGTCCGAATTTTAACTTCATAATACTACTTTTAAAATTAATAAGAAGTTATATTTACTTCATATTTATAATCATAAATGATTACTTTTACTAATATAAAAAATATTCTTGAGTAAAACTTACACCATTACGGCTGCATTACCATACACCAATGGGCCAATTCACATTGGTCACCTAGCTGGTGTTTATATTCCCGCTGATATTTTTGCAAGATTTTTAAGAATAACCGGTAATGATGTGATTTATATCTGTGGAAGTGATGAGCATGGGGTCCCAATAACAATCAAAGCAAAAAAAGAAAAAAAGACACCACAAGAGATTGTGGACAGATATCATCAAAATATAAAAGATTCTTTTAATGAATTTGGAATTTCTTTTGATAATTATTCTAGAACCTCGTCAAAACTACACCACGAAACAGCATCTGATTTTTTTCTAAAGCTAATGGAAAATAATTCTTTTGAGGAAATTATTTCAGAACAATTCTATGACGAAAAAGAAAAACAATTTTTACCAGACAGATTTATAATCGGAACGTGTCCAAAATGTGGCTTTGAAGAATCTTATGGGGATCAATGTGAGAGTTGTGGTTCAAGCCATAATTCAAATGATCTCATAGACCCTAGATCTTCAATTTCAGCAAATAAACCTTCTTTAAAATCTACAAAACATTGGTATTTGAAACTTGATAATTTCCAAGATTTTTTAGAGAAATGGATTTTAAAAGAAAATAAGGGACTCTGGAAATCGAATGTTTATGGCCAGTGTAAATCATGGCTTGATGATGGTCTAAAACCAAGAGCAGTTACTAGAGATTTGGATTGGGGGGTCCCTGTACCAATTAAAAATGCTGACGGTAAAGTACTGTATGTGTGGTTTGATGCACCAATAGGATATATATCATCAACTAAAGAATGGGCAAAGGAAAATAATAAGGATTGGAAAAAATATTGGAAAGATGATAAAACACAGTTAATTCATTTTATCGGAAAAGATAATATAGTCTTTCATTGTATCATATTTCCATCAATGTTAAAAGCGCATGGTGATTTTATTATTCCAAAAAATGTTCCTGCAAACGAGTTTTTGAATCTTGAGGGATCCAAAATTTCAACTTCAAAAAATTGGGCTGTATGGTTACCTGAATATCTAAAAGATTTTCCTGATAAGCAGGATGTTCTAAGATACGTTTTGACAATAAATGCACCTGAAAATAAAGATAATGACTTTACATGGAAAGATTTTCAAAATAGAAATAATGGCGAGTTAGTTGCAATTTTGGGAAATTTTATTAATCGCGTGGTTGTGTTAACAAAAAAATACTATCAATCATCAATACCAACTAAAAATAAATTAATCGATATTGATAAATTAACCTTAGAATCCGTTAAGAATTCAGTGACTAACATTGAAGCTCTTTTAAATAAATTTAAATTTAGAGATGCTTGTGCTGAATTCATGAATATTGCTAGGATCGGAAATAAATATTTAGCTGACGAAGAGCCTTGGAAAATAATCAAGGATAACCCTGAGAGGGTAAAGACAATAATATTCATATCCTTACATATCTCATCAGTATTAGCAATTGTCTCAGAGCCATTTTTACCCTTTACAGCTAAAAAAATAAAAAAGATGTTAGTATATGGGAGTCATAAAATAGAATGGTCATGGGAGAATTTAAAAAACAATAATTTTTTAATATCTGAAAATATTAAAATTAATGAACCTGAATTATTATTTAGCAGAATTGAAGATTTAGAAATTAAGAATCAAATTGATAAGTTAAATAAAGATAATTAAGATTTCGTTTCTTCGTATTTTGTTTCTTCTAAAATAACTTTTGCAATAATTTCCCTCATAATTTCAGAGGTGCCTGCACCGATTGTACCCACCCTACAATCTCTATACATCCTGGCCATTGGATATTCCTCACTAAATCCGTTTCCGCCAAAAAATTGAAGGCATTCTGTTGAAACTTTTTCGTGTAATTCGGTAACTAATAACTTAGCCATTGAACAAAGTTTAACATCATAAATCTTTTTATTGTATAAATCACAACAGTAGTAACCAAATACTTTTACTGATTCAATTTGGGCGGATAGGGTTGCTATTTTATGCCTCAAAACCTGAAATTGATCAATTGTCTGCCCAAAAGATTTCCTCTCCTTCATATATTTAATAGATTCAGAGATTGCTAATTCCATTGCGCCAATGCAACTAGGAACAAAGATTAGCCTTTCCAGTTGAAGACCGTTCATCAAATAGTAAAATCCTTTACCTTCTTCTCCGATTAAATTATCTTTTGGTACTTTAACATTATCAAAGCTAATTTCCGCCGTATCAGATGAGTGCCAACCAAGTTTATCGATTTTAGTTCTATTGATTCCCTCAGAGTTAAGATCAACTACTATAAGGCTAATTCCCTTAGTACCTGCATTCGGATTGGTTTTACAGACAGTTATAACAAAGTCACCATAAACACCATTAGTGATGTATGTTTTTGATCCGTTTATCAAGTAATGATCACCTTTGTCCTCCGCCCTAGTTTTTATATTTTTTACGTCAGATCCGGCATCTGGCTCAGTTATTCCAATACATCCAATTAAATCCCCTGAAACAATTCCTGGTAAATATTTTTCTTTTAAAAAATCACTTCCATATTTCAAAATATAAGGGGATGACATAGATTGTACTACCTGCTGCGTAATAACAAAACCACCAGAATTCATTTTGGACATTTCTTCAAACAGGATTACTTCAAAAAAGAAATCAAGATCAAAACCTCCATATTTTTCAGGGTATGTTAGACCTAAGAATCCTTGGTCGCCCATTTTTTTCCAAATTTCTCTTGGAATTTTTTGTTCAGATTCCCAATTATCAATGTTTCCTTTAACCTCTTTATTCAAGAAATCTCTAAGGCTTTCCCTAAACATTTCATGTTCTTTAGTAAAATAATTCATATCATTTATTTTTTACACCCTCTTTTAAATAGGGTAATTTCTCCCAAATTATTGTTATTGTCAACAATTATTTTAAGTTCTTTATATTTTGGATATCTAACAAAAATCTCTCCAATTTTATTTGAAACTTCAATCTCAAAATATCCATCAAAGTTTGAAACAGTGGACTGCTCATTCTGGTTATTTTTAGTAACTATTATTTCAGCACCTGGTATTGGTAAATTGGTTTTACAATCAATTACAGTACCAGTAATCAATTTATTAGAATAAATAAATACAGAAACAAAAAAGATAAAAATTGAAAAATTTATTTTTTTAATCATTTTAAAATTATTCCCAAATTACCCTATCAGCTGAATGGTGCCAAACATCATATTTACTCATATACCTTTTATCAACATTTCCTCTTTTTATTTTCATAGTTGGGGTAAGTATTTCGTTTTGAGGAGTCCATTCGTCTTTACAAATTACAATCGTTGAGACCCTCAAATAATTGAAAAGCTGTGAGTTAACTGACTCCAACTTATTTTCTAATTTATTTATCAATTCAGTTTTTTCTAATTTTCTTCCTAATTCAGAAATATTTACCAGCATAATTGGTTGAGGAATGCCCAATCCAACAATACACATTTGACCAAAATATTCAACCTCACCAAACTGTGCTTCAATTTTAGCGGGGTCAATAAATTCACCCTTGCTTGTTTTAAAAGTATCTTTAACTCTCCCGGTTATGTATAAATGTCCGTCTGAATCAATTTTTCCTTTATCACCTGTGTGAAGCCAGCCGTTTTTAATTGTTTTGTTTGTTGTTTCAGAGTCATTATAATAGCCTGACATGACATATGGGCCCCTCATTAAAACTTCTTCCGTTTCATCATCTATTTTAATTTCTACGTTTGGCTGAACAGTTCCAACAGAGCCTGGTTTGTTGAAATTTGAGCCGGGAATTTGGGTAGTAATAGCACAATTTTCTGTCATCCCGTATCCAATGGTGATATTAACCCCGATTTTCCTAAACCAATTTCTTTGAGCAACCTGCATGGCTGCTGCTCCTGAAACAATAACTTTAGCATTGGATAATCCAAGGCTTTTCTGAATTTTCTTTTTGATTAATGAGGACAAAAAAGGAATTGATAATAATAAGTCAAGTTTTTTCTGACTGAATTTCGATAATATACCTAGCTGAAATTTTGTATAAATTCTAGGAACACCAAAAAAGACTGACGGTTGAACATCTGATAAATTTTTGACAAATGTATCGATTGATTCGGTAAAAGAAATAACACCACCATTTTTAAAGGTTGTGAACTCAATGGCTATTCTTTCTGCAATGTGATTCATTGGCAAGTACGAAAAAAACGAGTTATTTCCGTCAAAATCTACGCAAAGCGGGTTATATTCTTTGGTATACATCACATCTGTATTTTGATTGATGTCATATGTTAATACCACCCCTTTGGGGTTACCTGTAGTTCCCGAAGTAAAGATAATCGTCCAAATATCTTCTGCATCAGGATGATAATTTTCCATTTGAGGTTCAAAACGGTTTATAAATTCATTCCACTGATGTCCAACTTCGATTTTAGAATTTCCATCATAGTGTGGGAAAGTAATAATAGGCATATCATTAGAAATACCTTTTTTTATTTCTTCCCAATTTTCAACCTTACCCATGAATAGAGCTTTAACATCACCAAATTCTAGCAAATTTTTAATTTCATGTGACTTTAGATTTGGAAAAAAAGGAACAGAAACATATCCAGCCATAATTATTGCTAGATCAGCTATAATCCATTCTCGGCAATTTTTTGACATTAATCCCACGTGGCTGCCCTTTGGAAGCCCTAAACTTTTAAGTCCTGTTGCAAGCTTTCTTGCCATTAGGCCAGCTTGCCCCCATGTGTAAACTTCCCATTCATCTCCGAATGGTTGTCTAAGGAAAGGTTTGTCTCTAAGTTTCTCTTCCCAATCATAAAATTTAAAATGATATTTTTTATCGATAGACATCTTTAAGATAATTTGAAATGAATCAACAAATTACAAAATTGTCTTATTTAATTATTAAAAATTTAATTAATATTTCTTAAAAATATTTTTAAATAATTAGCGTAATGAATTTTCAATTTTGATAAAATTATTAATAACACTTAAAATTAAAATTGTTAAATTGTTTACTAAAGATTTAACTCCCTAACGAATGGATGAAATAAATTCTAAAATTGATGTATTGAGCACAAAGTATATTGAAAATTATGCTTCAATGAAAAAAATTATATCGGAACTTGAGTCTTATTTTGAACTTTCAAAAAGTGAGGGCAGTAAAGAAAAAATTAAGAGAGCAAGAAAGAGAAATAAATTATTAGCCAGGGAAAAAATAGAACTTCTACTTGATAAAAATAAGCCTAGCATTGAGCTAATGTCATTAGCTGGTTTAAAGCATGAAAGTGGATTTGGAGCTGGAGGTACAACAGTTGTCGTATTGGGTTATGTTTCAGGTGTTCTTTGTTTGATAAATGCTAATGTAGCTACAAGAAAAGCCGGTGCTATAGATTACGCAACAAGTTTAAAAAATTTAAGGCTTTCGAAAATTGCATCAGAAAATAAGTTGCTTACTATTAATTTAGTTGAAAGTGGAGGCGCTAATCTACCAGATCAAGATAGGGTTTTTAATAATTATGGAAAATTTTTTATGGAGATGTCTCAAAGGTCCAAAGAGGGAATACCCTCTATTTCCGTGGTTTTTGGCAATGCAACTGCAGGAGGCGCATATGTTCCAGGAATGTCCGATTATACAATAATGCAAAAAAGTAATGCAAAAGTATTTCTTGCTGGACCACCCTTGGTAAAAATGGCAACCAATGAAGATGCAAATGATGAAGAATTGGGTGGTGCATTAATGCATAGTACTATCTCCGGTGTCTCTGATTTTTTAGCTGATAATGAAAAGCATGCATTAGAAATCGCAAGGGATTTAGTTTCAAAAATATCTTTAGATAAAGTAAATCATTCAAAGTTTGAAAAAGATGCATTAATGCCAAGATTTATTGATGATGAAATTTTAGGAATTATACCATCTAATCTCAAAAAGCCTTTTGATATCAGTGAGTTGATTAAAAGATTTATAGACGGTTCAGAGTACACAGAATTTAAAGAAAATTATGGTAAGACTATGTTGTGTTGTTGGGCCAAGATTAACGGATTTCCAGTCGGTATAATTGCAAATAACGGAGTTATATTTATTGAGTCTGCTCGAAAAGCTACTCATTTCATTCAGCTTGCCAATAAATCCAACACCCCTCTTCTTTTTATTCATAATACTACAGGTTTTATGGTTGGAAAAAAACATGAACAAAATGGAATGATTAATAGTGGCTCACAGTTAATTCATGCTGTGGCTGGAAGTACTGTTCCACATATAAGTTTACAAGTAGGAAATTCATATGGTGCTGGTAATTATGCCATGTGTGGCAGATCATTTAATCCAAGATTTTTATTTTCATATCCAAATTCAAAGTCTGGGGTTATGGGTGCAGATCAGTTGGCGGGTGTAATGGAAATTGTCAAAAGGAGATCTGCAAAATCTTTAAATAAAGAAATAGACGAAAAACTACTATTAGAAGAAAAAAAAATGTTGGCAGAACAGGCAGATAAAAAAGCAAGTGTATGGCATACGACATCAGAGGTTTGGGATGATGGTGTGATTGATCCCAGAGAAACAAGAAAATATTTATCACTCTCACTTGCTGCAGTGTATAACTCAGAAATTAAGGGATCAGATTCCTTTGGCGTTTTTAGAATGTAATTTACATATCATGGATTATTATAAAGACAATCAACTTTTAAATTTTTGGAATAATAAATTTCATTTTTTAAAATTAAATGAAGAAAATGGTGTTTTTAACTTGACCCTGAACAGAGCTAATAAAAAAAATGCTTTACATCCACAAATGATAAATGAAATAGCATTTTGCTTTTCTTACATTTCCAAAAACCCAAAAATTAGACTCGTGATTATCCGATCAACCGGAGACACTTTCTCTGCTGGTGCTGATTTAAAGGCATTAAAAAATAATATTGAACCGCATAACTCTTCAATTCCAGATCCCTCAAAAAAAGTAATTATAGGAAACTTGTTTAATAGTTTATATAAACCAAAGTTAGCTGTTGTTGAGGGTAATGTTTACGCCGGGGCTTGTTTAATAGTTGCAGGATGTAATTACGTAATATCTGCAGCTAATTTAACCTTTTCTCTACCCGAGGTTAAAAGAGGAATTTTCCCATTACAGGTTATGGAATCTCTTTCACACATAATCGGATTAAAAAAGACAATTGACTGGTGTGTAAGGGGTTATAAAATTGATACGAATAAAGCATTTCAGTGGGGCCTTGTCGATGAAATATCCGAAAATAATATCCAAGATTCAATAAATAAATGGATTAATAGTTTTTCAGAAAACTCTCAAAGAGCAATTGAATTCGGACTAAAGATTTATCACAAACATTTTCATGATAATTCAAAACATGAAAAATTAGAAAAGCTATTCAAAGAAATGGTCAATCAGGATCATTTATCTGATGATTTCTAAAATTAATTAATAGGCAATAGCTCAGTTGTCATTTCAAAAACAAAAGGAAGTGTAAAGTAGACTACTAGCGTAATAATTATTATTGAAATCAAATTCATCCAAACTCCCTTTTTAAACATATCTTCAATTTTTAAAAAACCTGATCCAAAAACAACAGCATTAGGCGGTGTTGATATTGGAAGCATAAATGCACATGAAGCAGCCAATGTAGCAGCAACAAGTAAAAAGTAAGGGTGAACTTCAATTGCTAAAGCTATTGTGACCAATACTGGCAGAAGCATTGCTGTAGTGGCCATATTTGAAGTGACTTCTGTTAACAGATTGATTGATGTTACAATAATTAGTATAATTATGAACAATGACACATCATTAAGATTTTGAAGTAAATCTGCTATCCATAATGCCAAACCGCTTTTTCCAAATGCACTTGCAATTGCCATACCCCCACCAAATAAAATTAGTATTCCCCAGGGTAATTTTACAGTATCTTCCCAGACCAATAGTTTACTTTTAACTTTTTGACTTTTTGTAGGAATTATAAATAAAGTAACAGCAAAGAAAATAGCTATAATTGTATCATCAATCATTGGAAAAATTGTTTCAATGCTTCCCCGGAATATCCAGCCCAAAGCGGTTAATGTAAAAACGATTAAGACCTTAATTTCTTCATTGGAAAAATTTCCTAGGTTTTTTATTTGTCTTAAAATTTCATCTTTTCCTGCAGAGAATTCTTCGTTCTTAAATTTGAAAGCAATTTTTGTTAAATAAAACCAACATATAATAAGTAAAAATGATGATAAAGGAACTCCAAACTTCATCCAATCAAACATATTCAATTTTATTCCATAGCTTTCTTCAACAACTCCAGCCAAAACCATATTTGGAGGTGTACCTATCAAGGTTGCCATACCACCTATTGAAGCACTATATGCAATTGCTATCATAAGGGATTTTCCAAAAACTTCATTTTCATTTTCTTTGGTTTTTGGGTCATCTTTTAGTTGAGAAATTATGGCAAGTCCAACTGGCAAAATCATTATTGAGGTTGCAGTATTTGAAATCCACATTGACAAAAAAGCGGTAGCCAGCATGAACCCAAGAATCACTCTTGACTTATTGCTTCCAGTTACTCGAATTATATTTAGAGCAAGTCTTTTATGAAGGTGCCATTTTTCAATTGCAAGAGCGATCAGAAATCCACCAACAAATAGAAATACTAATTTATGACCATAAGCAGCAGTTGTTGTTGCAAGGTCCATCCCGCCGGTAAGAGGAAAAAGAACAATCGGAAGCAGTGCAGTTACAGAAATTGGAACACATTCAGTAACCCACCAAACAGCCATCCATGTTGTGGAGGCTAGAATACATTTTGCTTCAAAACTTAA
>CETO01086292.1_pt1 | contig 14077 bp, 12 predicted proteins | sample 531351 | NCBI WGS metagenome assembly CETO01 (sample SAMEA2622678, study PRJEB7988) | marine metagenome | isolation source: saline water (ENVO:00002010), including | reverse complement strand
GCTGGTTCAAGAACTAAATTGCGGGGCTTATTCGCAGTTTCCTTAGATAAAGCACTCTCTGTGGAAGACAGAGAAAAGCTGTTCGAGTCAATGCGCCACTGGGGCGCATTAAATGAAAGCGCGGAATATAAAAAGTCCTACGAGGTAAGTTTACGGCGCGGTTTTGCTATACCTCCTGGCGGTGGCTTGTCGCCTAAGCCGCAAGCCAGCGAACTAATGGACAGAAGTGAACTGCTTCAATCTGAGTTATGGAAATACATTGTCAACGGTCAGGATATCGAGTTCCAAAGCAGTATTTTTCAGCCTGTTGGCGGCATGGACAATATTGCAAAGGCGTTTGAAAGGCGCGTGGGTGACACCATTCAATACGGCGCAAAGGTCACCAGAATTAACCAAAGCGACCAAGGCGTAAGCGTTGAGTATGAACAGCAAGGCGTAGCGAAAACCGCACAGGCCGACTGGTGTGTTTGTACCATACCGCTTTCTATTCTTAGTCAAATCCCGGTCAAAGCCAGCAGTGCCATGCAATCGGCTATTCGCGCAGTGCCGTATGCGGCATCAGTGAAGGTAGGCCTGGAATTTAAGCGTCGTTTCTGGGAGCAGGATGACGCTATTTACGGTGGTGTGAGCTACACCAATTTACCTATTACCAATATCAGTTACCCAAGCACCAAATTCTGCGACAAAGGCAAAGGCGTGTTGCTTGGGGCCTATGTATGGGGTGCGAACGCCTTTGAATTTACTTCTTTGACTCCTGAAGAGCGGGTAAAGAAAGCGGTGGAGTACGGCAAAAAGATACATCCGCAATATGCCGACGAATTCGACAACGGCATTTCTGTTGGCTGGCACCGGGTGCCATGGACCCAGGGGTGTTATGGCATGTGGACAGAGGCATCTCGTGAAGAACACTACGAAAACCTGTGCCAGATAGATGGCCGTTTAGTACTCGCCGGTGAACACGCTTCCAATCTGCCCGCGTGGCAGGAAGGCGCAATTTCGTCTGCCCATGATGCAATCAAGAGATTACATCAAAAAGTAGTAAGCACTGCTGCTTAGCTATGGAGATTAAAGAATGAAGAAATTAATGAGGCTCTTACTGGTAGCCAATATGATGAGTGTAAGTACTTACACAATTGCAACGGATGACGCCGGCTTTTCCGAAGGCGCTAACTTCGAGGAAGTCACTGGAGAGGCACTTTATCATGCCATTTGTCAGGGCTGCCATATGCCAATGGCTCAGGGTGCCAAAGGTGCAGGTGCGTATCCTGCGTTGGCGCAAAACCCCAAGTTAGCCGCCGCGCCTTATGTGATCTATATGGTCAGCAACGGCATGGGTGGCATGCCGCCATTAAAGCAATACCTGTCTGACGAACAAATCGCCGAAGTGGTGAATTACACCCGTAGTCACTTTGGTAACCACTTTACCGACGCCGTCAGTGCCGACGACGTTAAAACCATTGCTCAACGATAAAATACAGGAACACAAAATGAAAAAATTAATGATTGCCCCACTTTTACTCAGCGCTGTGTTTGCGACAGCAGGATGCAACGATGCTGATGCTAAGCCTGAAGCAAAGGAAACGGTGATCCGCCACGGCCTGATTGGCTCGGATTTCCCCATTCTTCGTGCGTCTGAAGTACCCGCCACCAGCACTATTGTTTTTCTTAGCGGCGCGGTGCCCGGTGTGAGCAACCCGGATGCGCCCAAAGGCAGCATGGAAGCGTACGGAGACACGGAAACCCAAACAGTCAGTGTGCTGAACCGGATTGATGAGAACCTGAAAAGCCTGGGACTAACCATGGGTGATGTAATTAAGATGCAGGCGTTTTTGGTCGGCGACCCTGAGATGGGTGGAAAAATGGATTTCGCCGGTTTTATGCGTGGTTACACACAGTTTTTTGGCACTGAAGCACAGCCAAATTTGCCTTCTCGTTCTGCCTTACAAATTGCGGGACTAGCGAATCCAAATTACTTGGTTGAGATCGAGGTAACTGCGGTACGCCCTGAATAAAATTTCTAAGCTATATTCGGCCGGGCAGGGCGTGCTGTAGCGCTCTGCTTTGCCTTTATCTCCATACTGGTCGATCTCCCCGTTTTCTGCCTGACTATAGTTCACAGCACTAAAGTGCTATGTGAATGTCCAGCCACTTGTATTTTAATTCTCTCGCGGTTAACAAAAAATTAACAACGGTGGAAATAATGAAAATAGTAAAATTCGCCGGCCTGCTTTTTTTGGCCTCAATTACTTTTGGCGCTATGGCATGTAAAGATGCCGTCGTACTAGTGCACGGAAATACAGCTTCCCCATCCAGTTGGGATAACACTTATAATTTGTTGCTGAACAACGGCTACAGCAGTGGTGAAATCTTCCGGCCAGACTGGGGTTCAAAGTCCTGTGCAGGGTGTAACAACCATTACGGCAGTGAAGAAACCCCTGTTCGCAATGCCATTGAAGATGCGTTGGCAGCCTCCTGTACCGGTAACATCGATGTAATAGGGCATTCTATGGGCGTAACGCTGGCTGCGCAGCAAATCTCTAAATTGGCAGTGTCGTCATACGTAGATACGTTTGTCGGGATTGCCGGCGCGCTGCGTGGGTTATGGTCATGCGGCGTTTATCCCTACAATGTCTGGAGTTCTACCTGCGGTTACTACGGGTTGTCGGTCCAAAGCCCGTTCTTAGATAGCTTGTATGGAGAGCCTCTCGGCGACAAGGTGTATTCCATAAAGAGCAATATCGATCAAATTGTTTGCGCGACGGGTGTGTGTTCTGTAGGTGGGGTGCACAGCAGCCGAATCTGGAATGAAGATGCGAGCTATACCTATACATTAGGGCACTTTGGCCTGCAAACCGATACGGCGTCTTTGCAGGTGAATTTGATTCAGTAACTTTTGTTCTCAGCGAGGTGGCCTGCCTCGCTGAATTTATCCTCACTGTCGCATTGTTTATACCGAACATTGCCAAAGCCTACTTCACAGTATTTGCTTAGTTGCTAAGATGGACCTGAATCCAATTCCACATTTCAGGAGTCACCATGAGCATCAATTTTAATGAAGTGTCGGTGTGCGAGTACGCCGATGCACTGCCGCGTGAACAGTTTATGGACTATGCAATACATTCACTGTGGACACCGTCACCTAAAATTTCCGGACCTGCATTTACGGTTAAGTGCCAGCCGGGAGACCATTTAATGCTGCATGCCGCGATATACCGGGCAAATCCCGGTGATGTGATTGTGGTGGAAGCCGATGACCAGTTCGCTGTAGCGGGAGGGAATGTCTGTGCAATCGCGCAAAAGCGGGGCATTGCAGGCTTTGTGGTAGATGGCGTGATCCGCGATGTCGGTGAAGTTGAAGAAATGGGGTTTGCGGTTTATGCCCGTGGTGTTATTCCCAAGCCTGGTGCTAAAAAGTGCGTTGACCCGTTAAATCAACCTGTCCAGTGTGGTGGTGTTACTGTGCATCCCGGTGATATCATAGTGGCCGATCAAGAAGGCATTGCTGTTATCCCACAAGCGTCGGCTGCTGAGGCATTTGAAATTGCCAAACAGCGCGCCGAAAAAGACGGTGGAATGACGTTGGATGAGTGGCAAGCCAAACACCATGAAAATGTCGAAGGCATCCTGGCGAAACTGGGGTACCAAGACGCCTGATGTTGAGTAATACATGTTTTCATTTTTTGAGAAACTGACAAACCCGTTCCCTGCTTCACACCCTACCCAGCCACCAAAAAACATGGTGGCTTTTTGTAAACACTACACCCAGGGCATGTGGCCCGTGCTGCTGACCGTGTCGGCACTCAGCGCAATTGTCGCCATGCTAGAGGTGGCCTTGTTCGGGTTTATGGGGCAGTTAGTAGACTGGTTTACCGAACAGGACCGCAGCACGTTTATCGAAAATGAAGGCAATCGCCTGATCATGATGGGATTGGTTGTGGTTGTGCTGATCCCCGGTTTTATTCTGCTTCGCTCGTTGTTTTCCCGCCAGTCATTACTCGGCAATTACCCCATGCGCATACGCTGGCAGGCACACCGCTACTTGCTTAGCCAAAGCCTGACGTTCTTCCAGAACGAGTTTGCAGGTCGTGTCGCGACCAAGGTCATGCAAACCGCATTGTCGGTGCGCGAAACGGTAATGAAGCTGTTGGATTTGATGGTCTACATTGGGGTGTATTTCATCTCAATGGTGGTGCTTATCTTTACCGCTGACTGGCGACTCGCACTGCCGCTGCTTATCTGGCTTGGCGTTTATAGTGTGATTTTGCGTGTGCTGGTGCCCAAGTTAAAGCAGGTTTCCCAGCACCAGGCCGATGCCCGCTCACTGATGACCGGCCGCATTGTTGATAGCTACACCAATATCACCACGGTTAAACTGTTCTCCCACAGTCAGCGCGAAGCGGATTACGCTAAAGACAGCATGGACAAATTCCTGCAAACCGTTTACCCGCAAATGCGCTTGGTAACGGTGCTGGAATTCTGTGTTGAGCTAAGCAATGCACTGCTGATTTTCAGCGTGGGCGCACTGTCGGTGTATTTATGGCTACAACAGCTCGTTACGCCGGGTGAAATTGCGCTGGCGGTGAGCCTGTGTTTACGGTTGAACGGTATGTCTCACTGGGTCATGTGGGAAGTGGCGTCACTGTTTGAGAACCTCGGTACCGTTCAGGATGGTATTAACACCCTGGCGCAGCCTATTGCCGTGGAAGACAAACAGAAAGCGCAGCCGCTTGCTGTAAACGGCGGACAAATTGAATTCAAGCAAGTGAACTTCGCATACCCTGGCCACAATAACCATCCTGTGCCGGTATTTGAAAACCTCGACTTGACCATAAAGCCCGGTGAAAAGGTGGGCTTGGTAGGACGCTCTGGTGCAGGTAAGTCTACGTTAGTGAATCTGTTGCTGCGATTTTACGATACCACTGGCGGTAAAATACTTATCGACGGGCAGGATATTAGTGACGTTGAGCAGGAATCGCTGCGTGCACAAATCAGTATGGTGACTCAGGATACATCGTTAATGCACCGCTCTGTACGCGATAATATCGTGTATGGCCGCAGCGACGCTGATGAAGAAGCAATGATAGCTGCCGCAACGCAAGCGGAAGCATTTGAGTTTATTCAGCAGTTGTCTGATAAAAACGGCAGAACCGGTTTTGACGCACAAGTCGGGGAACGCGGCGTTAAATTATCTGGTGGACAGCGTCAGCGTATAGCCATTGCCCGGGTTCTGCTGAAAGATGCACCGGTATTGATTCTGGATGAAGCTACCTCAGCGCTGGATTCAGAGGTCGAGTCGGCAATACAGGAATGCCTGAACAAAGTGATGGAAAACAAAACGGTATTAGCCATTGCACACCGGCTTTCTACGATTGCTCAGATGGACCGTTTGTTAGTCTTGGATAACGGCAAAATTGTTGAGCAAGGCACACATCAGGAACTGCTCGAAAAAGGAGGTATCTACGCCAAACTGTGGGCACACCAGACTGGCGGGTTCCTCGGCCTCGAATAAGACAGCTTGCGCATTTCTTCAAGCCCCTGGAAATCCCCCGTCCTGGCCGAAATGGCTGGCTGCCTCAAACAGTTCAACTCCGTCGTCCCGGCCTCGCGCCGGGATCTTTTGAACAGGCTGGCTACCTTAAATAGTCCAACGCCGTCTTCCAAAATTAAGTTAGTTAATTCGTTTGAGTTGGTAAGGTCCCCGCCTTCGCGGGGATGACGAAGAGAGGGCGGGGATGACGAAGAGGTGCGGGAACTAATGAACAGGCTGATAATTTCAGTATAAACCTGCAACGCCGTCTATCTTGCCCTGAGCTGGAATGTATGCAACTGCTTGTATTAATGCAGAAAAATATGTTTTTTTATCATTGAATACGATACGCTGAGGATTGTGTATGGGCGGTCGTCGCATACTTTCCGGGGATATTGATGAATAACGTAAGCGGTGGTTAACCGGTCTCTATCCCAATTAACTAATTGTAAAATTGATTAAACAAGGAAATGTTACTTATGAACTACTTCTTTCAGGCGTTAAAACAATTTGCGGATTTTAAGGGCCGGGCCCGCCGCAAAGAATATTGGATGTTTTATCTTTTCTACATCGTTTTTTACATCATATTGTCGATGATAGATATGGCGCTCGGCACCTTCATCCTTACATTTGTATTTGCTATTGCGCTTCTCATTCCAAGTATTAGTATTGCTGCAAGACGTTTGCACGACACCGGGCGGACCGGGTGGTGGCAGCTAATTTTATTTGTTCCATTGATCGGATTTATTGTGATGCTGATCTTCCTGGTTCAGGATAGTCATGATGATAATGAATATGGTCCAAACCCGAAGGCGGTTGCATAACTGTATCTCTTGGTTATGTTGACCTTATTCAGTTAATCCCACCTCACTCTGTCATCCTGGCCTTTGGGCCGGGATTGATGGAAAAAGTCTCTGAAGTAATTCTATAGCTTTGGCGAAATGTTCAGATCCCCGCGTTCGCGGGGATGACGGTAAAGAGCGAGGATGACGGTAAAGAGCGAGGATGACGGTAAAGAGCGGGGATAAGGGAAAAGAGTGGGGATGACGGAAAAGGGCGGATTTATCCCTTGCGCAGACCCCCATCAATAGCCTTATTCAGCAACAAGTTCCACGTTAAAGTAACGAGGGTAAGCGCCACATAAGCCTTCACCAATACCAAAATCAGTAATCGTTGCCGTCTGGAAATTGTCTTTTTCAATGGTGATGTCAAAAAAGCCAGTTTGTCCTACAAGTATTTCAACGGTTGCTTCATCCATACAGGCAGAGTCATCGTTAACAATGGTTTCTGAGAAATCTGCGCCTTCAGCGTTATCTACAGACGTGATAGTAACGCCACAAGCTTCTGCCGAAACAGCTTCTTCATCGGTAATGGTGATAAATGCACCGTAGGGATCTGAAGGAACACACTCTACTAATTCTGCCGGTACCATATTTGTAACGGTTATAGTGTATTCATCATCCGCAACTTGCTTGTCCCGGTCGACCTGAATAAAAGTGGGGTAGCCATACAATTCGTTATACTCAACTGTTAAAAAGTCAGCTCTGCTCTCCTCAAGAGCAATCAACTCGAACAGCTCATTCACTGTCCAGGCTTGGAAATCTTCTGTTCTAAGCCGTTTGTAGCCGTCTTTGAGTACTTGCGAGGTTACTGCGTTGTTCTCGATGAGTGCTTCACGAGTCGCAGTGACCTCATCAAGGCAATTACAATTATGACTGAATGTTAGGCTGTAAGTAGAGAAGTTCTGGGCTTCCCAGGTGGCTCTGTTGTCATTCAGCTCTTCCAGTATTGAAATCGAATTATTGTTACAGGCCACTAATGTGCAGCCTAATGTAACAAACAGGGCAATGCGTTTTATTTTGAACATGTGTTCTGTTTCCTATCGTTAAAAACGTCATGGCAAGTATCACTACCTGACAATTGTAGCGAAACTATCACTTGCCATTCCTATTCGTCAAAGCACGATTAAGGACATTTTGTAACGTAAAATTTCAGTGCTGGATTACATGATAAATGAACCAAAACCCATTTATAATCAATTGGTTTTAAATGTTAACCCCATCGTCCGGTAATGTGACTTACCAGACGAAAATCAACCTGAAAATCCACGGAGTTGAAACGATATGGCCGCAACATTTATAAACAATCCGGCTCGAGTTCGAAACAGGTATCATCCAGTGATTTCGTTAGTTGCAGCGCGGCATCAACCTGGGGTAACTCATATCTGAAAAAATAACGGCATGCGGCCAGTTTGCCGTGCAGAAACATTGCCTTTTCATGCCCGATCTCGGCTTTTGAGGCAGATACTGCTACAAGCGCTTGCTTTAGCCATAGCCAGGCGATTACAACATGACCAAATGCATGTAGATACGGTGTGGCATTCGCCAGGGCCAGATTGGACTGCGAAGCGCGCATGGCTTCGATAAGGGTTTGAGTTGCAGTATCCAGTAATGCTTTGCGTGTTAACAGCGAATGTGCGAACTCGGATAGCTGAAATTCGGTTTTACACACTTCAATGGTAGTGAGTATTTCTTCACTTAATAACTTGTAAGGTAGGCCATCTTGCATACTCACTTTTCTACCCAGAAGATCCATGGCCTGGATACCTTCAGTTCCCTCATGGATGGGGTTGAGCCGATTATCGCGATAGAAACGCTCTACCGGATATTCGCGGGTATAACCATACCCGCCGTGAACTTGTATGGCGATGGCGTTGGCTTCCAGGCAATACTTGGACGGCCATGATTTGAGGATGGGCGTCAGGATATCCAACAAGCTGCCTGCGCGCTTAGCGGCTTGAGTATCTGAACTGTGCGCATGCGTGTCTGCAAGTGTTGCCCCATAAAGCGATAAACACAGGCTGCCTTCAACATAGCTTTTTGCGGCCAGCAACATGCGCTTGATATCAGAATGCTCTGCAATAGGCAACTGAGGTGCAGTGGGATCTTTTTCATGGGGATGGCGTCCTTGCGGGCGATTCCGGGCATAGTCAAGTGCATGAAGATAAGAGGTATACCCCTGTGAGACTGCGCCTACCCCAACACCAATCCGGGCTTCGTTCATCATTTGGAACATGTAAAGTAAGCCGCGGTTAGGCTCGCCTACCAGATAGCCGATAGCACCGTCATTTTCGCCAAAGTTAAGCATGGTCGACGTGGTACCGCGCCACCCCATTTTGTGAATAAGACCAGCCAGATTTACGTCATTACGTTCACCTAAGGAACCGTCTTCGTTAACCAGGATCTTCGGCACAATGAACAAAGAGAGCCCTTTTACACCATCAGGTGCACCCTGAATACGGGCTAATACCAAGTGAATAATGTTTTCTGAAAGTTCGTGATCACCGCCAGAAATAAAAATTTTGTTGCCTGAAAGCCGGTAGGTACCGTCATCGGCGGGAAGCGCAGTGGTTTTAATATCAGATAACGATGAACCAGCCTGGGGTTCGGTTAGCGCCATCGTGCCCATGAAACGGCCTTCAAGCATTGGTGCCAAATACAGTTGTTTTTGTTGCTCTGAACCGAAGTTTCGAATGACGTTAGCATTGGCGTTGGTCAGTGACGGATAAGAGAGGATGGGCATATTCGCAGCGCCAAATATGGCTTTGCAGGCAACAGATACGGTAAAAGGAAGTTGCATGCCGCCTAATTCATAGTCATGCGTTGCTGAGCCAAATCCGGCTTCATAATAGTGCTCCAGTGCTGCAGAGACTTCCGGAATGATATCGACTTTGCCATCAACAAATTGTGGCTCATGTTCATCCAGTTTTGCAGCACAAGGCGCAAACCAGTCTCTGGCAATAGAGTAGGCCGTTTCAATGGTTGCGTCGAAGGTTTCACGGCTGTGATCGTTAAAACGTGGATAGGCCGTTAACTTCTCAACATCCAGTACCTCATATAACAAAAAGTTCAGATCCTGGAAGTTTATCAATGTATTGCTCATACCCATCCTCACGAATAATCGTCGTTAACGCTATATTAAATTGCTTTATTTGCGAAATATATAACCGCTATGCGGAATTGGTCAATAGTTAAACCTATTTATTTAAGGGTAATACTGGCTAGGGAATGTGTTACGAGGAGAGAGCGAGAACACAAAAGACGTGCTCTCAAATAGAAGTTCATTATGGAGAAAGTTCGATCTCAAGCTGTCGGGGGAGTACGTGGCATAGATCCTGTCCAATACCAAAATCTTCAATTTGATAGGTTTGATAACCCGGTTTTTCGAAGGTTAAGGTATAAAACCCTGGCCGCTCATCCAGCATAGAGATGAGTGCGGAGTCATCGCAACCAACATCTGTGTTATCTACGGACTCAGAGTAATCACCCTCAGTCGCAGTAACAGTCACTCCGCATGCGGCAACATTTTGGGTAGATGAGTCAATAATGGAAATATTGAGTCCGCTAAGTACTTCAGTGGTGCAGGCTACATCTTCACTATTAACGACATTACTTATGTCTATGGTGTATTCGTCATCAGCAATCCGCTTGCTAATATCGACTTTAATTTTGGTTGGGTATCCAAGCTCAGGATCATACTCAACGGTAACAGATTTAGCGCGGCTTTCTTCTAGTGCAATTCGTTCGAACAAACCTGCAATACTTTCTGTGCTAACCTGATCCAACGGCAAGGCAACGTGACTTTCAATAATCGTTTGAGAGACAACCTGGCCTGCATTGACAACCACTAAGCGCGGAAGGGTGTCTTCAAGCATGCAGTTACAGGACTTACTGTACTCGAACTGGTAGGTGTCAATATTCGCGCTTTCCCATTTCGCTCGGTTTTTATTGAGATTTCCGAGTATGTTGTTTGAATCGAGCTCACAAGCAGTAAGCAAGTTGGAGGCAGCCACTACCACGGCCAGGCGAATGAAAATATTCATAACTTTCCTTAGTTTATTAAACATCACTGTTAGGTCCTAATTTAAATTACATGTGGGCCTGTTTCATTGCAATGTTAAAAACACCATGACCGAACAACAATACAGACTGTTCCAGGTTTAGAAAGACAATTTGATACAGAAATTGTCGATGAATAACCCGTAATTCGTGGTGTCATTTCATCAATATTTTCGGATGTCCCTTGTTGTGGAAACAATAAAGTGCGACTGGTTAACCGCGAATGCGTAACCATGCAAACAAAGCCCTTGTAACTCAACCTCCGTTAAGTATAATACGCCTCCCTCCCTTGCGAATCCGCACTTTTCCGAAAAAGACGCAAATATTCACAAGGGTAGTGTAAGTAAAATCAGCCAAAAGCTGTTTTAGGGGTGTAGTTCGAATTGGTAGAACAGCGGTCTCCAAAACCGATGGTTGGGGGTTCGAGTCCCTCCACCCCTGCCAGATAATGTTGTAGTGCAGGTGCACTGCAAAAGCCGTATTGCTAGGGTCGTGAAATGAGCGAAAAAACGGAAAATCCATCCAACTCAATGGACATGCTGAAGTGGTTGATTGTATTTGCCTTACTGGCAGGTGTGATCGCTGCAAATTATGTTTATGGTGAAGTGTCAATTTTATATCGTGCCATTGGTGCGGTAGTAGGCGTTGCTGTTGCGGGCTTTATTGCTGCTACAACGGTAAAAGGCGATACGTTCCTGACGTTTGCCAAAGAATCCCGTTTAGAAGTACGAAAAGTGGTATGGCCTACCCGTCAGGAGCTGAACCAGACTACATTAATTGTACTGGCAGCAACGGCGGTTGCAGCATTACTACTTTGGGGTATCGATGGTATCCTGGTTTGGCTTGTTTCATTAGTGACCGGTATCGGAGCATAAGCGAATGACTGAAGAAAAAGCAAAAAAACGTTGGTACGTTGTTCAGGCATACTCGCAATACGAATCACGTGTTAAGAAAACGCTGCTTGAATACATCAAGATGCATGGAATGGAAGATTACTTTGGTCAGGTACTGGTACCTACAGAAGAAGTTATCGAAATGCGTGCAGGTCAAAAGCGTAAGTCTGAGCGTAAATTCTACCCAGGTTATGTGCTGGTAGAAATGGAAATGAACGAAGACTCATGGCACTTAGTGAAAAGTGTACCACGTGTACTTGGTTTTATTGGTGGCACATCTGACCGCCCAATGCCGATTTCACAGCGCGAAGCCGATGCCATCCTCAACCGTCTTGAAGAGTCTGTTGATAAGCCGAAGCCAAAAACATTGTTCGAGCCAGGCGAAGTGGTACGTGTTACCGATGGACCGTTTGCAGACTTCAATGGTGTGGTTGAAGAGGTTGACTACGAGAAGAGCCGCGTTAAAGTATCGGTACTTATCTTCGGTCGTTCTACACCGGTTGATCTGGAATTCAGTCAGGTCGAAAAAGGCTAACTTAATTTAAAAACAGTCTCTAATACAGAAAGGGACTTGCCAATCAAACCTGCTTGGTTTTATTGGCAAGTCCCTTTTTTTATTCAGGAAGTTTTTACAATTACTTTGCAAAGGGCTTAAATTTGCTTTGTAATGATTGCCGCAATTTAAAAGCATGTACGTACTTAATTGTACAAACTGCATAATCTTGTATTAAGGATGAAACATGATTAGGAAAGCGACTGGCTCAATGTTGTTGTGTGCCTTTTTGTTTGCGTGTGGTAGTGGCGAAAAAGAGGTAACAGTTCACACGGAGGTTTCTGAAGGCGGGAATATTTCCCCAGAAGTTATTACTTCAAAGAAAAACAGTAATGTCCGCTTTGAGGTCAATGTGCAGCCAGGATATGCACTTGATTCTATCTCTGGCTGTGGTGGAAACTTAAATCAAGGAACCTACACGGTTAATTCGTTACAGTCCGATTGTACCATTAACGCTTCTTTTGTTCGAATTCATACAGTACTGGCTCAGAGCTCTGTCGGCGGTACAATCAGCCCTGCTTCCATTATAGTCAAAGAAGGCGAGGGTACAGAATTTACAATCCAGGAAAATGACGGATATGTATTGTCTGACGTATCAGGTTGTGCTGGTGTACTTTCAGATAATACTTACACTGTGAGTTTAGTCGACTCTGACTGCTCAATAATTGCCAATTTTACAAAGCCATTTATCACGCTTTGGGAAGTAGAAAGCGAGGAAGAAATAGTACTAACTGCAAGTGCTGACTTTATCTACTCCTATACGGTCGATTGGGGGGATGGCGATGTCGAATCGTTCGACGGAACCTCTTCTCACACTTATCTTGATGCGGGGACGTATACTGTAAAACTCTACGGTGATATTCCATCTCTAACGCTGTGTGAAAAAAGCAATGAAGGACTAGTTGACGTAGTACAATTCGGCGACATCAAATGGCAGTCGACGAAAAAGATGTTTTATCAATGTGCTGCCTTACAAGTCTTGTCCGCAACAGATGTTCCGAACTTGAGTGAAGTCACAGATGCATCGGCAATGTTTTCTGATGCGCTTCGGTTCAACGGCGACATATCCAGCTGGGACGTAAGCTCCATTACAAACATGAATGAAATGTTCAAAGGCGCTAATAGCTTTCAGGGGGATTTGACTGGTTGGGATGTTAGTGCAGTCACCGACATGAGTTATATGTTTCAGGGAGATGCGTGGTATCCACTTTCTTCTGGACATGATTATCATGAAGAGGAGCATACAACGTCTAAGTTTAACGGCAATATCTCTGCCTGGGATGTCAGTGCTGTAAAAAACATGAAAGGCATGTTTCAAAGTGCCCACAAGTTTAATGGTGATATTTCTGCCTGGAATGTCAGTGAAGTAACCGATATGAGTGATATGTTTCGCGAAGCATGGGCATTTAATGGAGACTTATCTAAATGGGACGTAGGCGCTGTAACGGATATGAGTTGGATGTTCTATGACGCATATCGCTTTAACGGTAACCTCTCTGAGTGGGATGTAAGCTCTGTTAAAAACATGAGTCGGATGTTTTCGGGAATAGCCTGGTGTTGCATCCCCGACTACTACCAGTTTTACGATTACCGAGAATACACGTTTAATGGGGATATCTCTCAATGGGACGTAAGCGCTGTTGAAGACATGAGCTACATGTTTGCTACGTCAGCCGCTTTTTCAGGCGATATATCGAACTGGAATGTAAGCTCAGTAAAAAATATGAGCTATATGTTTTATGCGGCGCATAAATTTAACAGTGATCTTTCTGGTTGGGATGTAACCGCCGTTACTGATATGAGTTATATGTTCTTCGGAACTCAGTTATTCCAATCTGACCTGTCAAGCTGGGATGTGTCCGGTGTCTTGAACATGAGTTGGATGTTTGCAGGAGAAGGTTTTTCTACTGATAGCCCGAGTTATGCGTCTATGTATAAGCAAGATATATCGAGCTGGGATGTAAGTTCAGTTACAAACATGCATGGAATGTTCCATTATGCGACTGAGTTTAATCATGATTTATCAACCTGGAATGTCAACAACGTAACCAATCACGCCGACTTTTCTACCGGGTCAAAAATACCTTCAGAACCAATATGGCAATAAGAAAGCACAATAATTATTCAAAAAGTAAAATTAAATTGTATAAGGAGTTGCGTCAGGCTATTTGTTAGCCTATAATTCGCGCCCCTTTTATTGGAACCG
>CETO01088874.1_pt1 | contig 14499 bp, 13 predicted proteins | sample 531351 | NCBI WGS metagenome assembly CETO01 (sample SAMEA2622678, study PRJEB7988) | marine metagenome | isolation source: saline water (ENVO:00002010), including | reverse complement strand
AAAAGCTGCTTAACTGGGTTGTGTGAATTTGCTTGACCACGTCACTTTTATTGCTAAATAGTTAATGAACTTTGCTCGTTTCTCAAACTCTCGCCAGGTTGCTATTGCAGTCCAACGATGTTCATTCAAAGGTGTTTCTTGTTGCAAATCTTTTGTAGATTCGTTGATCAAGTGGATGTATAACTGATAAATAAAAGCTGCACTTTGAATTAGCCGTGACGCATGTATAACGTCTTGCAGTATTACAAAAGGCTCCGACTTCGAAGCTGCCCCTTTTAGTTCACTAGTCAAACATGTATCTAAATTAAGGTTAACATGTGCTTCTAGGGGTTTAACACTGTTTATAGAAAGCACATTAACTCTGTCGAAACTATCCTTAATTCTTTCAATATGCTGCTGAAAAGCTATTGCTTGTACTTGTTTTTGATAACTTAATCTTTGTTCTTTTAACTGCTGTCGAACGCCGCTGTAGGCTAGAAAAGCGACTAAAGGGCCTGTAGTTCCGCCAACGAAGGAGCCAAAGTTACTCCAGTCAGATTGTTTGTCCGACAAAAATGGTAATAAAAACAAATTGAAATGAACAAAATACAGTAGAAGTATCAAGCAAACTGAAGTCAGAACAAATATGAAAAAAAAGCTTAGCTTTGGCACTTGAATCCTTTGAGCATTTAACTGGTCAACAATTGGACTAATATTAACACCCGTTTTTTTAGAAAAAATTATTTTCTGCGTTTTCATAACGGAAGGGGTATATAACTGGTTTACGTACAAGCTGACCATCTATGTCTGAATATCAGGAAGTCCGCTTTTGACCAATAGGTGACATCTCAGAATTCACAGAGATCTGCGAAATTAAATTAGAACTTAATCACTTAATTTTAGCTTGGCGTTCCCTTAACTGGGCGTCAGTTAGAGGCAATGTTTCGACTGTAACTCCGTCAACTTCAATTACGACAGTTGTACCGTACTCTCTGGCAAGCCTGTGCACCTCAAACATTGCGTCGCAACAGGCGTCTTCAGCTGCCTTCTCTATTTTTACCGCGTCTGCTCTATTCATAATTAGTGATATCTGCATGTTTTTTGAGATATATCTGGCATTAGACCAATATTTAACCACTCGTACTTAGCATCATGATGTCCATTTCCGCCTGTCTAATGCTTGGGCAATTAAGGTACAAGACTCTAATGAGCGATAATCAGGAGCAAGCATCGAGTAACCTACAAAATTGGTCAAAACACTGTTGACCAATTCAATTGTATTGAATTCGCTATGTTTTTAATTTCGCTCATGATTTCTAGCAGAACTTTCAGCGTCTTTTCTATTTGACATAGCTACACCACGCTATTTTCTATCATTTATAACGTAATATGCGCCATACAATAAAACCGCAAGTGGCATTACAAATATAAGCTCTTCAACCATGTGCGCGTCTCCTTCCCATTACAGAAATAGTACCTGATGCAGTAATTACGATAGCAGAATAAATGGCACTTTTATTCTTTTTATAAACAATCAAACTTTATTATTAGCATTCAAACATTAAAAGCTGATGCTATTCAAATGGTTGATTGTGTAACAGGAAAGCATTTACACAACAATAAAACTACGTATTAAAGGCGTTTAGCAGGGATGGCTGTGGCGATAGTTGATGTTGCAAAAAATGATGATGCCGCATCAGCTACCTCAGATGGATAAGCATCGAGGCGTGGTAACCGCTGCGGGGACTCCTTCCAGTCGTTCCTCGCTCCATGCGCTTCGCGCATCTTTTTTCACTTCGACAGCAGATTCACCGCTGTCTGAAGCGTTACCACTAAATCAAGGTGTGGGATAGTAAACCTATCTTCATCTAAATTTCTAAGACAAAGAAGGTTGCGTAGCAAAACCTCTACCTGGTCAATGCGTTGATTCGCTTCCAGAAGTTCACTTCTTAATTCATTACTGTCCATAGATGCCTCCAGTCAACTTTATTGCATTCTAACTAAAGCTCTCGGTAAAGCACCTGTGTAATGGTACTGTTTTTGCGGTAATCGAATTAAAATACGAGCATGTATCGTACTAATTTAATATTGTCCATTTCGTATTGAAGGTTGCCGGATAAGCATTCAATTTTCTATTGTGCTTGCTTTGACAAAGGATGTACCAATATAAGTAATCAGTAATACTGCGATAGGGACAACTAAAACGAATGCTTCAATCATTATTCTCCCTTATCAAACATTTTGTCGACTCTCTTTTTCTCCATCAGACTCTGATACGCTGTCTTAAAGCAAAGGTTACACAGTATAAAACGTATATCTTGTTCACCAATTCTGCCAGTGAGCAGACATTCCTGGGCTTCAATACCACATATACTGCATGATTTTTTGCTACCATCTTCTACTATCATTAAGACCTCAGCATTTCAGATAAAAAACTACGTCGCTTGTTCGAATTACTCTCGTTTAAATACTATTTTGTTTGAACTTTTAGCTTAACTGTTCACTCAGAAATTTCGGTAGATTGGTGTGTCTTTTATGAGCGTTTGATACTGAAAGTCCGCTGTACATGCTTTGTCGTTGCCCGACAAATACAACCTGCTTTTTTGCTCTCGTCAGAGCAGTATAAATCAGGTGGCGGTCAAGGTTACGTGATTCTTTGATAATAACGATGACTCTTTCAAATTGACTTCCTTGCGCTTTGTGAACTGTCAAAGCATATGCATGTTCCAAGTTAGATAGTTCGCTGATAGACAACTCGGTAGTGTTCCCTTCAAATTCAACTCTTACGGAGTCATGGTTATAATCGAGCACTTTACCAACAGAACCATTACGAATATCTTTTTGGTAGTCGTTCCTGGTATACATTACTAATTCACCAATTCGCAACGCTCGTCCGCTAATGTGATGAGTTACGTCACCAAATTCTTCATGGTTAAAGTTAACAACCTCGCCGTGGGAAAACTTATCATGGATAAGGCAATTTAGATTAATCACGCCACCACTAAGATTTTTAGTCGGAGAAAGAATGAGTACGTCATTATTGGAGCCATCACCACCTAGCGCTTCATAAACTTCAATGCATTTTTGTTCAATTTCGGTCGAGTTACATTCGATAAAATTGACACCATCAACGCTACCAATAAATGGTTTAAATTCAAGGACTGTTTCATCTTTCTGAAAAGTTCTTATTTTACTGGCGATACTTGGAATGCCGGAAGATTCTGCTTGTCTCTTAACTGCTGTAAGGTTGGCCTTGGGTATGGCTTGCTTCACCAAGGCATGTAGACTAAGTCCTATGCCGACAGGGGGGAGTTGCTCTTCATCTCCAGTTAGTATGAGTCTTCCTCGGCAAGGTATTCGCTTGAGAATTTTAAGTAGCGATAAAACATCTATCATAGATGCTTCATCTACAATGAATACCGCATCATCGTCAATATCGTCAGCATCAACGTTGTACATAAACGATGCAACGGTCATAGCTTCTCTGCCTGTTGCTTCGGTAATTCTTTGAGCGGCTTTTCCAGCGAGTGCCATTAAGAATATTTTCTTGGTTTGCTGTAACGACTCTAAAGCAAAGCAGATGGCTTCTATTACCGTAGTTTTACCACAACCTGCACCGCCTGTGAGTATAGCTAATTTGTTAGTACAGCATCGAGTAACGGCTTCTCTCTGCTCTTGAGTGAGATTAAACCCTGCTCCTATTTCGAAGGTATCAATTTTAGCGTTTATTTGTTTCTCCAGGCCATCATTAAAGTTGGCCTGCGTCAGATTGGCTATTACTTCCGCCACGCTTGATTCAATAATATCCATACTCCTGACTTGAGTGATATTACCATCAACGATTATCTCACCTGATTCTTGCGCGAGTTGAAAGGCTTCGCGACTCAAAGATCCTAAAAGCCGTTTCACTCGGTATTTTGCTTCGTTAGTCGGTAAACAAGTGTTACCAGCGTTAAAAGCGTTGAACAATACTTCCTTGACGTAAGCAATTAGTCTTTGCGGAGAGTTCAGCGGCAGTCCCAATCGGTTAATTGCATATTCATCAACCATTTTAAGGTTTGCCATAAATACTGTTAGAAGATAGGGATTGGCCTGAATTTTCTCGTAAGCATCAGCCCCCCAAATTTTTAGCACGGATTCCGTAACTTGATAAGGGACGCCAAGGTCATCAAGCAACTTAAGAGTATTGAGTTCCTGATATTCTCTCAGCCCGTTAATCAGCCTGGTAGCTACATCCTTGCCCAATATAGGCAATAAGCGCTCTATTTCATCGTTAGCTGCTATCTCATAAAGTTCGTCACCGAAGAATGAGACTAGCTTTTCCGCTTTAACCTGGCTGATCCCTGCGAACTCTTTTGATTCAGCAAGCAACCTTTTGAGGTTTTCATTAGAGGCTTTAGCAAATCGTAGCTCTATCGGAACTATTATATTTTCTTTTGCTTTTGTTCCGTCTTTCCATGTAATCGTATTTGTTTCTACTTCGCCCTGTACAGACCATATATGTCCCTCTTTGAACATTGATGGGGTAGGGGCAATTCTCCAATCGGCCTTCACTACATAGCGTGTTGGCCTATCATCCAGAGTATTTGCAGAAAATATTACTCCGCCAAGTTTCCCTTTACTTCGGACCTTTCGGATTTGCAATAAGCCAGCATATGCACCCATTACAATCTTCCAGTTTCGAGCATGTAGCGCTCTATCGCTTCTAGACGTGTAAGTTTCTTATTAGCCTTATCGAGTTCTAACTTAGTTCTAAAAAGCTCCTCCTCAAGCGCTGCGGCAGTTTCTTGGGCTTTTTTCATTGCTGCTTTGTCACGACTTGAATTGATTGATTCTGTTTTAGTTGTTAGCTTCTGTGAACCTGAACGGGTGTCTTCGATTAGAATACCTTTCAATATCAAGTCTTGTTTTACGGCCTCATATTCCGCTTTAATTTTCGAGTTTTCAGTTATTCTTTTTCGATCAAACTCGCATTCACGAGCAATCATTTTTTTGTTTAAATCAAGAAGGTTTGGCAAGACATAATCTTCCCAGTCGCCTTGCATATTTCTTTCATCAACGAAAGCTATGAATCGTTCAAGATTTACTTTTGCTGCTGGGTTACTCACTATGCCTCCTTGTGTTTTTTCATCTTGGTTGGATAGATGAATTGAGGATCTACGCCGTGATCTTCTAGCATTTGGTAACAATCATTCAAACGTAACTGTAATTCCTCTAAATCCTTCTCAAGCTGCGCAGTTTTTGCTTTTTCATCAGCAAGTTTTTCCTTATAGCCTGATATAGGTGCGGGGCCTGTGGCTGGATTGGTTGGCTTAAATCCCCTCAGTATTTCTCTAACTTCTTTGTATCGCTTCATGTATTTTTTATTGCGATTCAAAGTCATCCTGGAGACGTTACAACGGTTAGCTATGTAATCATGGCCGAATTCATGCTTATACTCTGGGTTGTGAGCAAAAAATTCCAAGTTTGATAAGGCTAGTGTTAGCCATTCGGGAGATTTACTCATGTGTTTTCCTCAGGCGTGAAAACTTGCACGATTGGAATATCATCATCTTTATGTGATTTAGCCCGTTCATAGGCTTTAAGAGCACTCTCACAGCCGTTTATTGTATCAATGCAAAATTGGACATGCTGATCAAGTGGTTCCTGCCTGTTAAGAGTATGGAGGAGTTCTTCATAATTTGGCAGCAAAGCGGCCAACTGAGTTTCGTAGTGTATTTTAGTATTTATAATGGATTGTCTGGCTTCATCATCTTCAGCATCGATGCCATAGTGCTGACACCCCTGACCATCTTCACCACGTAAACACATCATTCCTTTTTCACAGGGGCTAACATCTAAGTCTCGATTACAAGTCCCCCAAGGCGTATAATGCACAACTGAAAGAGTGTGATATAGAGCGTTTTCAATCTCTTCTTCAGACACATGATTCTCTCTCATACGCATGATACGCCGACCTAGCACATCATTTGGGGGCGTTGAGGACACATACTTACTTCTGATTGCTTCAGCGCGTTCTTTAGGTGTTCTATGATCGTAGTGACGCGTTTGTCCAGCTTTCCGGCCCATAAACAGGTCAACCATGCTCTCATTTTTACCTGACCTAAGGAGTGCAGTGCTTACCCAATGTCTAAACTGATGTGAGGTAATATTTATGATCTTGTTATCAGTATCTTTGATATTGAAACGCCTAAAAGCGGATTTGTTGCGTGATGTGTCTTCTGCTAACCAGTTTGACAGGTCATTAGTTAGCATTGGCCTTGGTACAAAGCCTTGGGATACAGTAGAGCCGTTGAACATGTCATCTTTTGCAATGAACAAAAAGTCACTGAAAGGCATATTTACCGAGTATGAAGTTGATGTAATTGTTTCACTAACGTCTCCATCAATTTCATTTTCTTGATAAATTCGCTGTTTGTACCCGCGATAATATCCCATTGCAATGGCTGCAAGCTTTTCCTTAGACACAACGATTTGTACGACGGGGGGGTGACTCTCTGGTTTCGATTTTGCTCTAATGTCACTTACAATGGCGTCTGCGTAAATGCCTTTTATCTCATCTCCGTTTTTATCCTTGGTAACTCTTAAGGAATTGTAAGTCAAACCAGATGGATGTAAGTTACCTGTTTTGCCAACCTCACTTCTAACAAAGTGCTCGTCAGGACAATAACCACTATCAGCCATAGCTTTAGCTAAAATGTCATGTCTTGCTGGAAAAATTAATACATCTAAAAACGCTTGCTCAGATCGATTCTCGACATCTTTCGCAAATGCTCTGAATGGTTTGGTTATTTCTAGTATGCGTTCATGTGATTGAATTATGACATTTTGCCACCTTCTGGGAACTGGCCTCGCATTGGCTAACTCGCCTTTTTCGGTCAATACACGTAGAAACCATTTTTCTGACTGCTCATCATAGCCAATACAGTCTTTATGTAGTCTGCATACCTCACCAATACGTAACCCTAAAGCAAGAAAAAATGGCATAGCCAGAAGACGAAGTTCATCATAATACGGCTTTGGCTCAGGAAACTTAGCTACTTCACCACGTTCCAGTAGGCGCACATCTTCGTCAAATCGTTGCTTTATCGTACCAATGTAGGCATCAATGTTTTCATTAAATTTATCGCGTCTCGCTTGTTCAGCTTCTTTTGATGTTGGATTTTTCCTGGCTACCGCGGGGTTAATCATTCTTACACTTGCGTCAAAGCTTCGACATAGTTTATGTGGGATTAGGAACTTTTTGACGAAACTCACTATAGTTTTGTAGCGTTCGAAAGGACCTCTTTTCTGAAAGTTTGCCTCTAACAAAGGAATTAACGCATCTAACTTGTCTTGATTAAGTCCCTGAAGTGAAGCAACCTCATACTGATAATATTCGCCTAGCCACGAAATCTGCGATACTAAACCTGATATGCTCTTAGGACTACCATTATGGCCTTTAATTTTGTGCAGGATATATAGTCGATATACGTCTGCCCAAATGCCTCTGATAGCGACTTTATTCTCCGCCGGAGTTTTGCCAGTAACTTGATTGCCATCGCCATCAACTGGACGAGTGAAATATATTGTTCTTGAGCGGTACGTCCAAGCAATATCTTCCCACTTTCCGATAATCTTTCCAGAAGATACAAGAGCATTAAATTCTGGTTGTGCTGATGATTTTAGCTCTGATACACGTTCAAAAAGCTGAGAATATTGCTTTTCCTGTTTACGTATTTGCAGGTTGGTAATTGCGGTCACAGCTCGACCTCATTTAAAATCCGTTGGGCTTCTATGATTTGTACGGCTCCTTCATAGGCTTCATCTAGTTGGTGTTGCACAGGTCCAGATGAATGGTTACGTACGAAGTCCCGTTCAGCCTCTATAACATCAAGTTGAGCGGCATGATTAGCACCTTTAAAAGGGCGGAATCGTCCACATCCATAACAGCTAATTGAGGGATGCCATTCACAGCGAGTTGTTTTCAAACATTTACCTAAATTTGCTAAATCTTTTCCTCGGACAAGAGTACCTTTTACTGTGTCATCATCTTCATCGATAATGTAGCCTTGCCAACGCGCTATGGCGTTATCCATTACCTTAGATGAGTCAAATGAGTCATCTATAAAATCGATAAGATCACGATTGTACCTAAAGTAGTGTTCTACAGATGCTGTATTCGAATGATCCAACGCAATAGCAACTTCTTCAGGTGTTTTTCCTTCTAATACCATTCTCGTCCCTAGTGTGTAACGGAAACGATATGCGGTGATTTTTAGAGGCAGGGCAAGTCCATTTTCGTCTTTTAAGTAAGAAGATTTAAGATCAAGTAAAGCCTCAATAACGCTTCTAAAAAATTGGGTGATTCTTTTGGAATTGAGGTGCCATGCGTAATCTACTAATTTCTTATCATTCAAGTAAAGCTTGTTAATTTTGCCCCTTTTGAACAAGGGCCTTGGACGACGAACGCCGTCCAGGTCACAAAGCGACCTGTCAGCTTCGCTGGCAATGAGTGCTTGAATGTCATCAGCCAGCTCCGTAGGAAGTTCTCGGAGTATAAAGTTATTGGGATTGCGTCTTAACTGCGCTACACGTCCCTTTACGCGTGGGATATTGATAAACCACGCCAACAACACGGCATCATAAAAGATATCTTCCTCACGCAGCAGCGCCATTTGAATGGGGCGAAGCCCAAATTTCATGGCAAGTCTAACCATGACTTTGTGCTGTAATGGCAGTTTTCCTTCATGCAGCGCAACTGATATTTGCGCCAACTCTGAGCGTGTAAACGGGCCGTTTTCATGGTCAAGTAGCGATACTCGCTGTTTTGAGCCGCTGTTGGGAATGATCACTTCATCAAGTTTAAAAATGACTGTTTCGTCAAAACCCCAGAAGCCATTTTCTATCCCGAAGTTGGCGAATTGCCGTATGGATAGCCAGATACGTTGATCGGCTTGGTTTTCTAGAATGATGGCGGATAGCTGTGTTGCTAGCTCTTTTGAGAAGGTGCTTTGCGAACTAAACGCTTTTTCACTGAGAGTGATATTTGCGAGTGCATTAAATCCAACACTGATATGATTCAGTGATGCAGGGGAACGTGTTATAGCGGTATCAAGCCAGCAGTGAACGGCGATAAAGTTTAGATATGCATAACTAGAGTAGCAGTCATTAATACTATAGAGGCCATCATCCTTACCGACATTGATAATACGATGCCGATTTATGAGATAACCATTATCATCTCTTAGAGAAATCTTTTGTCCATGAAAGGTTTCTATCTCGACAGGAAAAGGATCATAGTCGCCATTTAACTTCCCAACAACATTGTATGTCTGTTGATATACATCGACCTGTTGATCACTTAAATACTTAGTTTGAGCATGGCCCATTTATCTTACCTCCTTATCAGCCAAATATGTGCGAATACGCTTTTGTAAAATGGCATTGGTATAGCGTTTTGGCATCGAGCTTGTTGATGACCATCCGCCCCACGTAGTAAGCGTATCCTGCATATCCCCCGCTTTAATCATTGGAGAATTCGACCCTGCATAATTCTTATCGATACCATCTCTAAGCTCACCACCTTTGGTCACGCGGAACTGGTGTGGATGTAAGACATGCTTTAAGTCAGGGGTTCTACGAAATAGACTATCAAGTACATAGTTAAGTCCATCGGTTGTCATGGGGCCGCCGTCTTTTTCGCTCACGAATAAATACTGCGTCAACGCCCCTTTGTATGGTTTTCTCAGTAATGGTCGGTCTTCTTCGATGTATTCGATTAGTAATGATGCCAGACCTAGTGAAATGGGCAGTTCTCTACCTAATGTTTTATGTGACGCTCCGTCCTTTCGTGCCCTGTGCTGATTGCTATTGGTTTCCTGTTGCTGAATAACGACTGTAGGGTTAGTGGTAAGTTTAAGATCGTTATCATTATTACGGATCAACATCAGCTCAGATGCACGGCATCCTAGTTCACACAACAACAGAACTAAACAGGCATTTCGGCGTTGTAGCGATTTTCTGAATGGATTGATTTCGTTAGTAAAATTATCGCCAGAAGGGCGAACAATATCGCGGATGATATTTATTTGTTCTGCACCTATCGGTTTCGTTTGTTTTGTCTGATTTTCCACCTCGGCTTTTGTAAAACGCTTCTTGGCGAGATGGGCATTGAGTCTGGCTATTGTTCGACTAAGTGTGTCGGCCTTGTCTGGATCTTCAATTTTTTCTATGTAGCGACTGTAATGGTATTGCAAAAACAGAATTATCGAGTCAATACGTCGATTGAATGTGCTTGGGCTAACCTGTACTCCATCATCAATATCATAATCGAAGTTGATCAGCAGAAATGAGGCAAGGTCGTTCATTTGACGTCGTGTAATGATGTTAAGCTTCGCCGCACTTTCAAAAAATTTAGGGAAGTGTCTATCTACATACTCGTAGAATACGCACAAATCTTGTAGGCGGTATTTTGCCGTGTTGTATCTTTGAGATAACCACAGATGCCAACCCCATAATGCAGCGGAAGGCTCCGGTAGTTGACTGTGTCGCATATTCACCAAAAGCGGTAAAAGCTGATTACCATACTGGGGATGCGGAATTGATCTGACACGATAATTTAGCATGATGTTACATTTCTATCACGCCTAATATATGTCGTCAATCGATATAACAAAAGGGCATCCGGCCCTTTTGTTTAGTTTATTGATTTATAAGGATATATCTAAAATTACCCACAAATATGTTACATTATTAGAAACACGCCAGTTATATCTTACAGGCGCCGCCTGCGCAATCGTCATCTTCAGTCTCCACAACCGCTTGTGCCTGCGGTTTTGTTTCGGCCTGATTGGCTTCAGCAGGGGCCGCATCAGCAGCACCGTCGCGGGTGTTGTGGTAGTAAAGGGTCTTAACACCCAGTTTGTACGCCGTTAATAAGTCTTTCAGTAGTAAGCGCATTGGCACTTTACTGTTTTCATACATAGACGGGTTATAACTGGTGTTTGCAGAGATTGTCTGGTCAATAAACTTCTGCATAATGCCGCACAGTTGCAGGTAACCGTCGTTAGACGGGATATCCCACAGCAATTCGTACTGGTCTTTCAGACGCTCGTACTCAGGAACAACCTGTTTCAGCACACCATCTTTACTGGACTTAATACTGATATGACCGCGAGGTGGTTCAATACCGTTGGTGGCATTTGAAATCTGCGATGAGGTCTCAGATGGCATCAGAGCAGACAGGGTAGAGTTGCGTAAACCGTGCTCTACGATTTCTGCGCGTAACCCTTCCCAGTCCAGGTGCAGTGGTTCATCACATACGCTGTCCAGGTCTTTCTTGTAGGTGTCGATTGGCAGAATACCTTTGGCGTATGTCGTTTCGTTGAATTTAGGACACGCGCCTTTTTCTTTAGCCAGGTTAACCGATGCTTTTAGCAAGTGATACTGCATGGCTTCGAAGGTGCGGTGAACCAAACCATTCGCACTGAAATCTGAGTATTTCACGCCGTTTTTCGCCAGGTAATAAGCGAAGTTAATAACGCCTATACCCAACGTACGACGATTCATTGTTGCATTGTACGCCGCAGGAACAGGGTAGTCCTGGTAGTCTAACAAGCTATCCAGAGCTCGTACTGCAAGGTCTGACAACTCTTCAAATTCATCAAGTGATTTAATTGCACCCAGGTTGAACGCAGACAGTGTACACAACGCAATTTCGCCGTTTTCGTCGTTTACATGCTCAAGCGGCTTGGTTGGCAGGGCAATTTCCAGGCACAGGTTGCTTTGACGTACCGGGGCAACAGCCGGATCAAATGGACTGTGGGTATTACAGTGGTCAACGTTTTGCAAATAAATACGGCCAGTGCTGGCACGTTCCTGCATGAACAGGCTGAACAGTTCCATGGCTTTGATACGCTTCTTGCGAATCGACTCGTCCTGTTCGTATTTAACGTACAGTTCTTCAAACTTGGGCTGATCAGCAAAGAAGGCGTCGTAGAGGCCTGGAACGTCTGACGGACTGAACAAAGTAATGTAGTCGTCCTTCATCATGCGTTGGTACATGAGCTTGTTGAACTGTACACCGTAATCCAAGTGACGAACGCGGTTCTCTTCCACGCCACGGTTGTTTTTCAATACCAGTAGCGATTCAATTTCAAGGTGCCACAGTGGGTAGAACAACGTGGCTGCGCCACCGCGAACACCGCCCTGAGAGCAGCTCTTCACCGCCGTTTGGAAATATTTATAGAACGGAATACATCCGGTGTGGAATGCTTCACCACCGCGAATTGGGCTGCCTAGTGCACGGATTCGACCTGCATTCACACCGATACCGGCGCGTTGGCTCACGTATTTTACAATTGCGCTGGCTGTTGCGTTGATTGAGTCCAGGCTGTCACCAGTTTCAATTAACACACAAGAACTAAACTGACGGGTAGGCGTACGTACACCGGCCATAATAGGCGTAGGCAATGAGATCTTGAACGTCGACGCTGCATTGTAGAAACGGCGGATGTAATCTAATCGCGTAGATTTGGGGTAGTTCGCAAATAAACAAGCGGCTACCAAAATGTAAAGGAATTGAGCACTTTCATAAATTTCGCCCGTTACCCGGTTTTGAACCAGGTATTTTCCTTCCAACTGTTTTACGGCAGCGTAGCTGAAGTTCATATCACGCCAGTGATCAATGTACGAATCCATTTCCGCGAATTCTTCTGGCGTGTAGTCTTCCAGCAGGTGCTGATCGTATTTACCCATGTCCACCATGCGGGCTACGTGCGTAAACAACGCTGGCGGCTCAAACTGGCCAAACGCTTTCTTGCGCAGATGGAAAATCGCCAGGCGAGCGGCTAAATACTGGTAATCTGGTGCATCGGTAGAAATCAGGTCAGCTGCAGACTTAATCAGTGTTTCGTGAATTTCAGCAGTTTTAATGCCGTCATAAAACTGAATGTGTGCTTTGATTTCAACTTGAGAAACAGAGACGTTGTGAAGGTCTTTGGCAGCCCAAGTGATGACTTTGTGAATTTTATCTAGATCAATGGGCTCTTTCTCACCATTGCGTTTGGTGACAGATAAATTGTTATTCATTTTTACTGGCCGTTTGTCTGTTAGCGCTTGTCGCGGGGCAGGTGATGCATTGCCCAATTATTGTTTTAAATGCTTTCCTTGTCGTAGGATCGAAGACTGATCCTACCGATCCGCAAATGCTCTGGGGGATCAGATGACCTCAAACTCAACTGACTCAGAACAGGACTACGTGCGGATAACCACAAGATAGTGAGGTTTTGCCTTTATTGCAACCCAATATCTGGTGCTTAATTCACCGATCAAACACAAGGGATATTTTGGTTAGTGTTGACTAACTGTTTACCATCTAACTTAGCGACATTTGCTTAAATGCAAGCATTTTTGCTTTTTTTTGATCGGCTTAAATTTTTTTTGACGGAAAAAAACGTTTTTATATAAAACCGCTATATAGTGCTGTTTTATATTTTACAGCACTACATATTGTGTTAGAGAGCAGGTTTCTCACAATGAATAATATAGTTCACATCGATGTTTTTATTCGACAGCAAAAATTGCTGGTTAAACGGATCGTAGTGAATGCCCGTCGTCGATCGTGGGATCAGTCCAGCGTGATCGGCGATCTTCATGAGTTCTGAAGGCTTCATAAAACGTTGGTATTGATGCGTGCCTTTGGGTACCCATTGCAGTACGTACTCCGCAGCGACAATACCCAGCAAGTAGGATTTAACATTGCGGTTCAAAGTAGAAAAGAACACTTTTCCTCCGGGCTTAACCAAATCCGTGCAGGCTTTGATCACAGAGGCGGGGTCGGGTACGTGCTCCAGCATTTCCATACAAGTCACAACATCAAAGCTGCCGGCGTGTTCTGCTGCAAAAGCCTCAGCACTGGTGCAGTGGTACGCTACTTTAATGCCAGACTCCAGGCCGTGTAGCTGCGCTATCTCCAACGAGGCTTCTGCCATATCAATACCCGTCACATCTGCGCCACGTTGAGCAAGCGATTCCGCCAGAATGCCACCGCCGCAGCCGACATCCAGAATCTTTTTACCGAACAAACCGTCGCTTTCTGTCTCTATAAACGAAAGGCGAAGTGGGTTAATGGTATGCAATGGCTTAAATTCACCTTCCGGGTCCCACCAGCGTTCAGCAATTTGCGAAAACTTGTCGATTTCTGTTTGGTCAACGTTTTGAGTAGATGACATTGGGATTTCCAACACCTATATAAGAAGTACTTTGAAACGCAACATACCTCAAAACCACATTTGCTTCACGGCTAAATTTCATCGCCAAAGAGTAATTGCACAAAAAATGTCCGCTCGTGCTTTTTTGCTGCGATCCGGGACATTATTCACTACATAAATGCTGTTTTGGGTGGTAGACTCAATGGTTAATCAAAAGACCCAAAATGCGTGTCGGAAGGGAAATATGACGCAAGGACGTCACATTACTGTCCTGTCACGAGAAACTTATAATAAGGGACCAAGCAGTTTATGACTGATAACGCCAAAG
>CETO01055545.1_pt1 | contig 14565 bp, 21 predicted proteins | sample 531351 | NCBI WGS metagenome assembly CETO01 (sample SAMEA2622678, study PRJEB7988) | marine metagenome | isolation source: saline water (ENVO:00002010), including | reverse complement strand
TCGCTGTTTTGGCAGATTGGCAGTTAGCAAAGATAACACCAGATTATAATTCTTCTGTATGTGAAGAAAGAATTCAAAAGTTTGCAGAGAAGGTTGTACATCTGACTAATATACAAAGAGAAAATCATCCAGTGAAAAAGTTACATGTTTGGGCGCTGGGTGACATTGTTGAGGGAGAGTTGATATTTCCAGGACAATCATTTTTAATCGACGGCGGTCTATATAGACAGGTCACGGTTGATGGTCCCAGAATAATGGCTACTTTCCTTAGAACAATGCTTGAAAATTTTGATTCAGTTCATGTTTCTGGCGTTATTGGCAATCATGGTGCCATAGGCGGTAGAGCAAGGAAAGATCATGATCCCGAAACGAATGCCGACCGTATGCTATATCGGATTATCAGTTTAATGTTTGAATCTGAACCAAGAATCACATTTGATATTCCAGATGGTCACGGAGAGCGAAATTGGTATACAATAGACAAAATCGGAAAATATAGTTGTCTATTGTGCCATGGCGACCAGTTCAGATCTTTTGGTTCGTTTTATCCGTTCCAAAAGAAGATATATGGCTGGAAAGTCGGGGCTGTCACAGAAGAGTTTCAAGATGTCTTCTGTGGTCATTGGCATACTCCTACCAAGATGACGTTTAACACCGTTCAGTGTAGGGTTGCTGGTAGTCCCGAGTCTACTAATACATATGCTATGGAATCACTGGCTGCTATTGGCAGACCGTCTCAGCATTTACAGTTCGTACATCCCGAAAATGGGATGGTTACGGCTGAATACACATGCTGGCTAGATTAAAGGAGAAAAATGTTAAATTCAACTTTTATGAAAGATGCTCTTGAGAGGGCTATCTGGACTGCAGCGCAAGCTTTTCTTGCTGTCTTTACTGTTGGCGATATGGCCAGCGCAAAGGCTGCCGGGGTTGCCGCTGTAGGTGCCGGGATATCCGTTCTGAAGAGTGTTGTTGCTACTCAGGTTGGCGATAGCGGCACTGCTGCTACACTACCAAGAGGTTAATAATGGAAAAAGCTGGCATATATTGCAGAAAATGTAATGGAAGAATACTTTCTACTGGTATAGCAAAATCGACATTTATTGATTTAACCTGTATGGGTTGCGGTTGGTCGAGGGATATACCTGGAGATGTATGGAAGAATGCAACAAGGGCCAGCGTTAGAGAAATAGTAGATAAGGCTGATCGCTTTGAATTTTAAAGTGTCTCCAAATAAGGTTTATTCATATGGGCCTGATTTGGTGAAGGTGTTATCTACTCATAAAAAATTTAATAAGGTTAAAATAAAACAACTTGTTTCTGGAGATATCCTCGAGATACCATTAGATAGTGCGTATCTATTTTTGAAGCGAGTTTATACGATAGGGGAAGTGGCCAAGATTGTTCAGAGGAAACCTGATACAATTAGAAGGTACGAGCGTCTTGGCCACTTGTCCCCGCCTAAGCGGGTCGGGGGAGGTTCCGGTTTGAGAAAATGGAGGTTCTATACGCAGGTTGACGCCGCGGATATGCTACTATTCTTTTCAGAGCGAAAGCCGTCAGGCCGACCGCCTCAAAAAAATATAACTAGTAGAGAGCTTAGGTCTAAAATTAGAGATCTAAGTTTAAAGAGTGAAAGAGCATTGGAGAATTTTAATGAGTGATAATCATAAAGAAGGCAAGATTTGGGTGTCGTTAGGCATCACAAAAAATTTAGGCAACTATGAGTCCTTGAGACTCGATGCTGGAGCCGAGGTTAGAACAGACGTTGTAGATAATGACATCGTGTGGGCGCAACTTTGGCAAAAGGTTGATGAGCAGATTGAGGCAAAACTTTCTGAATTAGATAAGGAATAGTCATGCCACAGTTAGACGGTGCCTTGTGTAATGCAAATGCCCGTAGTAATTATTGGTTGAGTTATATCGAAGCGGAGATTGAATATGCAAAATCTCTGTGTATGGAATGTCCAGCAATATTAGAGTGTGCTGTATATATGATGGAGCAGTATGATGATGATGCGGTTCCCGTAGGTGTTCTTGCTGGAACTAGCGAGTTCGATAGACTCGAGTTATTATGGAAGGAGGTTGATGATGGCGAAGGCACCAACTGGTCAGAGTTTGATAGACTTATTTCAGAAGGAGTGTGACGAACAAGGGAAATTGTTCGTGCCAGATCCACCAAGACAGGAACAGGTTGCTAAAAGTTTAGTTAAATACTTTGATTATTCAGAGTTAGAACTTGCTGTAAATAAGTTTGTTTCTGATACTTATGGTGCTGTTCTGGTTTTTGATTTTGCTATAAGATCAAAAGATTTGATAGAAAGGTCTAAATTTGAAACGCAATCTAAAAAGAGATTTAAAGAAATTGTTGAACAAACTAGACTTAAGATGGAGTCAAATTGAATTACGAAACTAAATTACTTAACGCCATCGTGACTGATGGTGATTTCGCTTTATGCGGAACGGAAAATGTTAAAAACGTATTTGTTGAGCAGAAAGACGTATGGTCTTTCATTGCCAACCATCATGATACACATAAGAAGGTGCCGTCGTCTGAAACGATTAAGCATCATTTTCCAGACTTTGAGGTCTTTCATGTAACGGAGCCTTTGCAATATTATATTGATGTTGCACATCAGGAGTCCCTATCTCAACAGGTTAGGACTGCGTTGTCTAGAAGTAATGATATTGTAGAGGAAGCTGGGCCTAAGGAAGCAATTGGATATTTAATGTCCAGGGCTAGTGAATTAATCAAGGTTAGTTCTTCATTGAAAGACTCGAACCTAGTAGAAGAATGGGAAGATCGTTTTGAGGATCTACTCCTACGCTCAAAAAGTAAGAATAGGGAAATAATTGGTGTGCCGAGTGGTATATCTATTATGGATAAGATTTTTGGAGGTTGGCAGGCTGGCGATTTTGTTGTTCTGCTTGGGTGGACTGGTGTAGGTAAGTCATTTATTGCTAGATTGTTTGCGGTAAATGCTTGGCGTGCTGGTTATACTCCTTTGGTCATTTCACTCGAGATGAATAAGCAGCAGGAGTCTCAGCGGATTGATACTCTATTAAATAATGGTGAGGGCCATTTCACTAATACTGATTTGGTAACTGCAAATCCAGGTATTGTTGATAAGTATAAGGCTTGGGCAAAAGAAACGTATACTGGTAAGCATCCGATTCATGTTGTGACTACAGAAGGCATGGATACATGCGATCAGCATATGGTTCAGGCTAAGATAGATCAATATAAGCCAGATATGGTGATTCTTGACTATCATGGTTTGTTCGATGACGCTAGTGGTGCAAGGAATGAGACTGAGAAGGCGAAGAATCTTTCTAAGGCGTTCAAGAGGATGGCTGTTAGGAATTCTGTGCCCATCATAGATGTTGCTGCCGTAACTATGGCAGACGGTCACTCTGAGCGTCCACCAGAACTGGAAGAGGTTGCTTGGTCTAAGCAGTTGGCGTATGATGCAGATTTGGTATTGGCTATACATAGAGAGTTCAATTCAGATGTGTTTCAGGTTGTCAGTAGAAAGGTAAGAAGGGCAACACATTTCGGATTCTATCTTCGTTGGAATTTGGACACTGGAGATTGGAAGGAAGAATGGGATCTTGCATGAACGACTATCATCGAATCAGTGAGTTCTTAGAGTTTGACGGAGATAACCCAATGGTTACTGGAGTGGTTGAAAATCCTAATACTCTACATAGGTTAAAGCCCTGGATTGGTGATATGATTAGTCAGGAATTCTATGATGGTCGACAGGTCGAGTCTAAACTGATGCTTGAATATATGCATGGGGAGGATCTGTATACTTTTAAGTTGGTGTTTCAGGAATGCTAGATGATATTCAGAAACTTCTTGACAGAGCCAACGTTAATATACAAGCGCAGGGCGTAGAGGAAATTGCAATCTACTGTCCTTTCCACAGGAATACCGACAGTGCATCATGTTATGTCAATACGAAGACTGGTCTGTGGCAGTGCTTTAACCCGTCCTGTGGTGCAAAGGGGAATTACAGGCAGTTACATAGAAGATTACTGAATGAGGATGTAATAGAAAACAAGATTATTAATCCTGATCTGCTAAAACTAAAACTTAGTAAGAAGTTCGATACCAGTGAGGATATAGAGCTTTCGATAGATAATCTAATAATAGATTATGATAAGGACAGTCAGAAGTTGTCCTCCCTGACTGACAGGGGATTCGATATAGATACATTGAAGTATTTTGAAGTGTGCTATTCGGATAAAAAGAGAAGGGTGGTCATCCCAGTCAGAGATGAAAGTTACAAGTTGGTTGGTATGATAGGTAGGGCAATAGATAAAGAGCAGGAGCCACGATATTTATATACTAACGGATTTAAGCGTGCAAAGGTATTGTTCAATCTATGTAATGCTAAGAAGTACGACTCTGTGATAATAACAGAGGGGAGTTTGGACGCGATCAAAATACATCAGGCAGGCTTTCAGAATGTGATAGCCACACTGGGTTCTAAAATTTCAGAGAATCAGTATGATCTGATCAGAAAGTATTTTGACGAAATTATCGCATTTCCTGACGCTGATGACGCGGGTCAGGTGATGGGACGTGATATAATGGTGTCATGCCGTGGACGGCGTGTGCGTTGGGCAGAATGTCCCGATGGGCGCGGTGATCCCGGCGACATGACAGCTTCTGAAATTTCAGATGCTGTTAGTAACAGTAAAATTAAACTATAAAATAACTAAGGAGAAAAAGTGAAAACATTTACATCATTACAAGAAATGGAAAAGCAGATTGGTGCATCGTCTACTGGCGGTGGCTCCAAGAAGTATTTCAGCCTTAAAGATGGTGATTCTTTTAAGATCAGGTTCCGTCAGGAACTGACTGAGGATTCTACCAACTTTGATGCTGAAGCTGGAACTGCAGTGACAACTAATGTTGTTACATCAGTTATCAATTGGAAGTGGAAGATTGCTTCAACTGCCCAAAGTGAGCAGCATGGGTATCGCTGCTGGGGTACCGAACAGGCTACCGCTAATGGCAGGTGGAAGCCTCGTCCGCATCTTTTGATCAACGTAGCAGTTGAAGTTGAGCCTGGAAATTGGGAGCCGAGGGTTATTGATACTACATTTAACCAGAGGCATATTGGGCTTACATTGATTGAGTATGCTAAGGAGTTTGGCACCATTACGGATCGGTACTATAAGTATGCACGTACTGGATCTGGTGCCTCAGACACCAACTATACTCTTATTCCGTTAGAGATTGCTGACGAGCCTGAGGCAGTTACTGCTTTGTCGTTTCATGATCTGGCTGGTATGTACATGTCTCTTCCTTATAGCGAGCAGGAGACTTATTTGACTACTGGCGAGCGTGCAAGCGCTCCTGCCAGCGACTGGTAGAAAGCAGGTTTGTTAGGGGGAGAGAGGCAATCGTCTATGGGGCGGAACGTAAAATATACCATAGACAGTATTGGGGATGACCAAGCGCCTCTCTCCCCTTGACATTTAACATGAACTACGGACTAGATATAGACGGTGTTGTGTGTGATTTTGTTACTAATGCAAGACAGCTTTCTGAAAGTTTGGGACTCGATCTACTTGATAGAGAGTTGGTTCTGGATTATGAAAATATGCCAGATGAGTATGAATCAGTTCTTGAAGGCCGGCCATTTTGGTTGAATATGAAACCAATAAAAACTTCTTGGCATGTTGTCAATGATTTATTTGGCAAGGGACACGATGTTCATTTTGTAACCTCTAGAGCAAAAGAGTCTGCTATACTGGTTACTGGGAGATGGTTGGAAGAATGGGGATTTATGTATTCAGACGTTCACTTTGCAACCAATGGAAGAAAGGTTGAGTTGTATAAAGAATTGGAAATGGATGTGTTTGTAGATGACAATCCTAGCGTGGTAGATGAAATAAATAAAATTGGAATTGGAATTTTAATGTCTCAAGATTACAATCTCGAAGACGAGACTATGATAAGGATTGATGATCTATCTGACTTGTACGACATTAAGTTGGAACAATGAAGATACCACCGCATGATCCAGATAATAGGCCAGACTGGGATTCGTACTTCTTTAATATAGCGCAGGTTGTGTCGCAGAGGTCAACGTGTCCGTCTAGGGCTGTTGGCGCTGTCATTGTAGATCCCGAGACTATGGGGATTTTATCTACTGGGTATAATGGATCTCCAAAAGGAACCAAACACTGTGCCATTTCTTGTCTAACTAGAGAGCCTGGTAGTGATTTTCGTAAATGTAGGGCTGTACATGCAGAGTTAAATGCCATACTACACGCTGCTCATAATGGTTCTAAGACAAAAAATGCACTTATGTATTTAACTACAACGCCGTGTGTTTTTTGTGCTAGAACTATTATCAATGCTGGCATAAAGGAAGTTAGGGCTATGACTAAGTATCATCATGAAGATGCAATTGATTTGCTTAGCGAAGGAGGCGTCAGGACAGTCATTATCTCGCCTGTTGAGTTACAGCATTTATTGAAGGTATGGAGGAAGTAATGAGTGATTTTGTCCATCTACATTGCCATTCCGAATACAGTCTTCTGGATGGCATGTCTACGCCAGATGACATTGCCCGTATTAGTTCAAAGAATGGGCAGACTGCAGCAGCAATTACAGACCACGGCACTATGGGCGGGGTACTTAAATTTCAGAATGCTTGTAAGCAATACGGTATCAAGCCGATATTTGGGATAGAGGCGTACTTTGTTCCAGACGTGAATAATGACAACATGGATGAAAAGGCAGAGAGATTCCATTTAATATTGCTTGCTAAGAACAATGAGGGTTTGTCAAAGTTATTTAAAGCAACAAAGATAGCGTGGGCAAATAATTTCTATTATAAACCTAGAATCGATTTTGCATTGCTATCTTCTTTAGTAGATAATGATGTAGTTTCTCTGTCGGGATGCCGTGGTAGTGCTATAGCAAAAGCTTTAGAGAATGGCGACGAGAGTCGAGCAGCAAAGTTGTCAGAGAAGTTTATAGATATATTCAAGGATGATTTCTATTTTGAAATACAGCCTTGGAACCCTAAGGAGATCAATGATGGCATTATTGATCTTGCTCAGGCGTATGGTAAGAAGGTTGTTGGGACTGCTGATTGTCATTATCCCACCAAAGAAGATGCCGGGTGTGAAGAGGTACTGTTGACAGCTGCACAATACCCAGGATTCAACGCTGAAGTGATTAGACATGCAACTGAACACAGTTGTGCCACTATGCCATCTATGTCGGTTACAGATAAATTGAATATCATGTATCCAAACAGGTTTTTAAGGTTCGATGATATAACTCCGTATGTTGCAGATGCCAATGAGGTATCTGAATGGTTCAGTGAGGCTGGCTATGGAGATAGTTCCATAGTGTCTAATACTATTGAGGTTGCGGAGAAATGCTCTGCTGAGGTTGAAACTGGACGATCATTATTGCCTAAGTACATGAAGAGTCTTGATTCTGACGAATACTTAGAAGAGATAGCGATGTTTGCGATGACAGAGAAGGGTTTAGACGAAGAGCCAGATTATTTCACAAGGCTTATGGAAGAGCTGAGTATTATTAGCGAACTGAATTTCTCTGATTACTTTTTGATCATTTGGGATTTAATCAAGTGGGCTGATACTAATGGCATAGGTCGCGGAACAGGCCGTGGATCTGTTGGGGGTTCGTTATTGGCTTACATTCTTGACATTACAGTTGTGGACCCGCTAAAGCATGACCTGTTGTTCGCTAGATTTATAAATCCTGAACGTAATGACTATCCAGACATTGATTTAGATTTTGAGGATAAAAGACGTAAAGAGGTTAAAGACTACCTCGTTGAAAGATGGGGCTACGATAACGTTGCAGCCATATCGACGTATGGGGAGTTTAAGGCAAAGTCTGTTATCAAGGACGTGTCTCGAGTGTTCGCTTTGCCGTATGCAGATGTTAATGGTATTACTCCATTATTTGAAACTCTTGGCGAGTTGAAAACTAATGAGAAAGGTAGGCTATTCTGCAATAGGTATCCTGATATCATCAAGACCGCTGAGAAGTTGGAGGGACGTATACGTAATACTGGCATCCATGCAGCGGGCATGGTGGTGTCCTCTGTACCACTCAGCGAGGTTTGCCCCATGGAGACTCGTAAGGAGGTAGGAGGGAGCGACAGATCGCTTGTGTCGGCCTTTGAGATGAACGATGCTGAGAAGATTGGGCTAATTAAGATTGACATCTTGGGTCTCAAAACTGTTTCTGTTATATCTGACTGCATTAAGAAGATTAAAGAGTTGCACGGGGTTGATGTTAAAGAAGATTCTTTAAAGTTGGATGATCCGAAAGTGTACGAGGCAATTAATTCTGGCAGTACTTCTGGTGTATTCCAGGCAGAAGCGGGTGCCTATACGAATCTTATTGAACGTATGGGCATTTCGGATTTTAACGATCTTGTAATAAGTAACGCTTTAGTGCGACCGGGAGCGTTGTTGTCTCAGGGCAAGGAGTATATTGCATGCAAGAAGGGAACGGCTAAACCAAAATATATTCATGAGTCAGTTGAACCGATTCTTAAAGACACATTCGGAACGGTGATTTTCCAGGAGCAGTTGATGGCTGTGGCTGTTGCTATCGCTGATTTCACATGGTCGGAAGCGGATAATCTTCGTAAGATTATTGGTAAAAAACGTGATATTAGAGAGTTCGATAGGTTCAAAGATAAGTTCTTGAATAATGACAAACTTAGCAGGAGTGTGTCGCAGAAGGTATGGAATGACTTTGAGTTATCTTCTTTGTATATGTTTAATAAATCACATGCTGTTGCGTATTCTATGCTTACATATCAAACAATGTGGTTAAAGTATTATTATCCATTGGAGTATATGTGGAGCATGTTGTCTAATGAGAATAATAAAGAAAAGATAACTGCTTATATTCTTGAAGCCAAGAGGTTGGGAATAGAGGTACTGCCACCAGACGTAAATACATCTGATGACTATTTCACTATTGATACTGCTGACTACATTGATGGTTATGGTATTAGATTTGGCTTATCAAATATTGCTTCTTGTGGTCAAAAGGCAATTGAGGAAATAAAAATTAAACGTCCATTCTCTTCTTATGAAGAGTTTGTTGGTAAGTGTCGCAAGAGTGCAGTGAACAAGACGATTGTGGAAAATTTAGACAAGGTAGGTGCGTTTGCGTCTGTACATCATATATCTGAATATGAGCATGAGAAGTATTATCTTCCAATCCTTGGGCTTCCGGTGAGGCAGTCCTTCAATGATGATTTTACGGAGTATGTAGAAGATTGTGCAGATTTTGATGTTAAGGATCCTGAGCTGCATATTGTCAGGGGTGTTGTGCGTGCTGCTAAGAAGTGGCCTGGGAATATGAGGATTGAGTTGGAAGATGAAACAGGATACTTGACATTATTCGCAGACAGAGATTGTGAAATAGCCACTAGAGATTATGTTTATGCATTAGTTGGTGATAAAGGTATACATATGCACTGTGATGCGTTTGAATATCAGGATACCGACTTGCATAATTTAATAAAATTAATGAATAAAGGCAAGGAACATTATAACAAATATCTATATGATCATGGTTTAGGCGTCTTTAGCGACGAGAAGGCTTTGATGTATTGTTTTGATTACAGAGTGTTTAAGACTTCTAAGGGAACGAAGATGGCAAACATGTACTGTTGGGATGGGGCCACAATGTCGAAAATTGTAATTTTCCCAAATCTGTATAATGTTTTTGCTACGATGTTAAGTGATGATCAGTGGTATGCCGCAAAACTTGAGGCTATCTCTGATAGAAGAACCAGGATTGCGAAACTTGACGGATATAAGTTGAGTACTGCAAATTCTATGATCAAGATTGAAGACTATATAGAAAGGAAGAATATAAATGTTAATAATTGACAAGAGAAGGGGCGATAAAGTCCCTCAAAGAGAGGTAATACCGACCCCCAGCATGGGACTTAATCGTGCTTTGGGTGGAGGATTTTATACGGGAGCCACACATCTGTTGTGGGGCACCCCGTCCGCCGGAAAGACAACTATGGCATACCATGTGATGGCGAATGCGCAGAAGATGGGATATAGGCCGGTTGTGGTGGATTCTGAATACTCATATAATGATGATTATGCTTCAAAGTGTGGCATAAACACGGATGATATCGTATTGATGCAGGGAACAGTAGTGGAGGATTTGATTAAAGCTCTTATTGGGTACCTCGAACATCCTGTTGAGAAGCATATTTTCCTGTTTGATTCATTGAGTAATATTATTAAAGAAGAGTTCTATGCGAAGGTAGATGGGGGAAAGGCACTTGGGTTACAGGCTAGATCCCAGGGCTACTTCCTGCAAAAATTGGTACATCATTTGCATAAAGAGAGAAATATAATGTTGTTTATAGCACATCAGACTGTTGATTTAAGCGGTATGTATGCGCAACTGAAAGCGAAGATGGGCAATTCGGTTCATCATAATATGCACAATATTGTCAGGCTGTTCTTATCCTATTCAGCTAAAGAAATGGAGAGGGATGACTCTAAGATGATAACTAGTCAGAGGGTTGTTTGGACTATTGATAAGACTAAGCAGGTTCCGTCCATAGGTTCGTCAGGACATTATTACATACTTCCGCAGGCAGGGACTATAGATCAAGACAGAGAACTTATTGATACTGCTGTAGAGGGTGGACATATTGAGAGAAGGGGAGCTTGGTTCAACTTTGAAGATAAGAAGTGGAACGGCTTAGGCGCCATAGATTTATCAGCAGAGGACAAGAGTAAACTGAAAGAGTTAATGAATGCCTAAGCGCACTGAGAAAGAAGAGATTAAAAGGGACGGCGCAAAAGGAGTTAAAAATTCTGGGCGTGGGATTGCTAAAGGGGATGCCAAGTTGGGTAATTTTCTTATAGACTATAAACACAATGAGAAAACATTCACTCTTACAAGAGAGGCTTGGAGGAAGATGCGCAAGGATGCCTGGAATTCGCAGTATAGGCATCCTTGTATTTCTGTCGTTTTGGGCGAGGATAGTGATACGAAAGTTGCCATAATCGAATGGACGTTATTTAGAGAACTGTTGAAAGGCAGCGAATATGAATGATATAGTAGTTGATACTAATTACATTAGAGATGCAATGGGCGATGAGGCCGAAGAATTTATAGAGGTTATGAGGATTGTTGGTGATATTATTGAGAATCCAAACCATTATTTGGGAATTCAGGCTTCTAAATGTGCTACAATATTAGCAGCGTATAGAACGCAAATGATTGTAAAGTCTCAAGCTTACAAGAGACGGTCTTCTCGCATGACAGAGACAGATAAGTTAAGAAATGATATTTGGAAAACTCTGTACCAGGCATTGGAAGAAAACATTAATACATTGAAGTTGAGTGCCAAAGGAGGCATGAATTAATGAAAAGTCTTGACAAACTTCGCGTGAAGCCAGCCGTCGAGCCGGCCAAAGAAGTTGTCGTTGAAGTTGACGCTGATGATATATCGGAAAGATTGTTGAAATCTATTGATGATCATTTAGGAGAAAGAAATAAAACAGAATTAAAGCGCGTCGATGGATTCCACCCCAGCTACACTAATCAGTGTGCTAGGTATTGGGTTTATTTGTTTAGAGGCGTTGAGGTTGAGAATACTTTCGCCCCTCAGACACATAGAATATTTGACAATGGCCATGCTGTTCATGAGCGTATATATTCTTATCTTAGAGCAATGAATATTTTAGATTCAGAAGAGATTCCTGTCAACTTAGATGACCCACCTATTAGCGGAACTGCTGATGGGATTATTAATTTTGATGGTAAGAAACTTATTGAGCTTAAGTCAATATCTGACGCTGGCTTTGCCTATAGGAGAACTTATAACAAACCAAAGGATGACCACGTAAGGCAGGCACAAATATATATGCATTGCTTAGATTTGCCTAGTGGTTTTGTAATTTATGAAAATAAGAATAATCAAGAAATTTTGCCCATATATATCAAACGTGATGATGAATTTATAGAGAAATTATTTAAAAAGTATAGGAAGACATACAAAGCATTTATTGAAGATGTGCTACCGGTTCGTCCGTATAAAAGCGCAAGTTCTCAACAATGCTTGTACTGCAATGCTAGAGATTTCTGTTGGGCAGATTCGGATGTCGGACAAAAAATTTAGGATTTGTGCTAATGATGAGTGTAAAAATAAGTTTATGCCAAAAGTATATAATGCCATATATTGTTCAACTCCGTGTAGGAGATTGGTAACAAATGCAAAGATACTTAAACGATATCATGAAAACAAGGAAGCCTTTGGGAAGAAAAGAATCTGTATTGGTTTCAATAGAAAGTGCGATACTATATTATCTAAGTATAATAAAGAAACCATTTGTGAAAGTTGCAAAAGGGAACGCTATATCATGCGTTTGGTTGGCTGGGGATGGGATGAAGATATGTTGCGAAAGGAGATGGCTTTATGAAGTCACTAGGTGTGCTTAAGAAACAGAAAATAATATCTATAGATCCGTCTACAAGGTCATTAGCTTATGCTGTAATGTATACGGATGATGAAGTGATTGAGATTGGCAATATTGATTTAACAGGAACATCAGATTTTAAAGAAAAGCTTCGTATTATTGGTTGTTCTATACCTGGGTTAATAGAATCGCATAGGCCAGATGTTGCAGTTATTGAAGAGTCTGTCTTTATTCAAAATTTTAAAACTAGTAAATTGATATCCTATATAATTGGACACACCATGGGGGTGTTGGCAACTAGTTGTGCTTTTGTGGTGGAGGCAAATCCGCTTGTCTGGAAAAGTCAGATTGGATATAAGAAAGTAACCAAGGCTGAGAAGGATAAATTTGAGTCACAATGGGGAGTTACTGAGGCAAAGAAATGGGCTGCTATACAGAGGAAGTCCAGGGTTAGGAAGTTGATGCAAGATAAGTACGGAAAAGAATTTGAAGATTCATTATATAATTCCGACGAAATCGACGCTCTCGCCATCGGGGTATGGTACAATCTGACGAGGGATGACCCATGCCATTAGAACCGTATAAAGATAAAGGATGGCTCTACGAGCATTATGTTAAAAAACGAATGAACCTTGCGGAGATAGCGAAGAGATTAGATCAGAGTCATAATATAACAATCTCCCCTCAAGCCCTGTACAATTGGGTTAAGAAATTTGATCTTCTAAAGTTTAGAGGTAAGGGTAGGAACCTGTCTAGTACTTCCATGAAGCGTCCTAAGTCTAAAATGCAGGCACAGGTTGAAAAGCAGAAGCGTAGGCAGCGTGTAGAAATGGTTAACAGGCGTAAGGCAATGCAGAAAGGGCGTAAAAGATGAATACCTCAAGTATGAGACACAGTGTTGATTCTTCTGACATAGCACTATTTGGACAATTAGATATGGTTTATAACCATCTAAGGTATGTTGAGTCAGAGCAGAATAAAGGTAAGTTTGCATGCAAAGGTTCTGGACGTTGTTGTAAAATAGGTTTACGCATCCACATGTTTGAGTGTGCAAGCATAGCCTATCACATCAGACAACAGTATTACTTGGTAATGGAAGATAAGGGTAAAGATGCTGCTGATGAGTTTATGAATTCTACTGTTGATAGACTGGTAGATGCGATGTTTGATGAGGATTGGACAGATGATGGAAAGACAACGAGGTTCTGTGCTTTCTATGATAATGGATGTACCATATATGGGTATCGCCCTATGGTGTGTCGTGCTTTTGGAACGATAACGCACGTCGATGATTATTGCCCTAGAGAGCGAAACGAATATGGGCATATAGATTATTTTTCTGGACCTCCGATTGAAGAGGCTGTTAAAGCGTTCCAGGATCTAATAAAAAAGTATTCTGATGGTAAGAAGAAAGACGGTAACTATGACATGGTTGTGTATATGCCGTTAGGTGTTCTGTCGTTTCTGCTGCCAGATGAGCAGTTGGGCGAACTGTATCAGAAGACAGATTCTAAGTTTTGGATGTCTGCTGAAGGATGGTTCAACTACCGAACACACTTTACGAAGTTATATGGATATGATAAAGATGTATTGACAAAGGCAGCAAATGATGCTGGGCATGATATAATATTTGATGATGTTGAAGAAGGAACTCTAGTAGAGATAGAGAGATGATATGGAGAAACCGCTTAAAGTTGGAGCGATGTGCGCCGGGTATGGTGGGCTTGAATTGGGCCTGCACTATGCGGGGTTCAATTTTCAACTGGAATGGGTTGCTGAAAGTGATAAATGGGCATCGGTTGTTCTCGAAGAACGATTTGGTGTCGAAAACCTAGGAGATATAACTAAAATACAGGATCCTCCGGCTGTCGATGTGTGCATAGCGGGCTTTCCATGCCAGCCAGTATCACAGGCAGGCAGTCAGCGGGGAATAAACGATGAAAGATGGTTGATTGATGATGTTGTCAGAGTCGCAAACTCAGCAGGAGCCAGATGGCTCTTCTTGGAGAATGTCCTTGGAATATACACCGCCAACCAAGGTAACGCCTTCGGGCAAGTCCTCGCTAGTTTGGCCAAGGG
>CETO01074800.1_pt1 | contig 14613 bp, 17 predicted proteins | sample 531351 | NCBI WGS metagenome assembly CETO01 (sample SAMEA2622678, study PRJEB7988) | marine metagenome | isolation source: saline water (ENVO:00002010), including | reverse complement strand
GGCGCGCCGTGAATTTCTTTGATACCAGCGATAACAAAGCCTACTTCACCGGCTTTCAGTACCGTGCGTTCCAGCGCTTTAGGCGTGAACACCCCGATTTTATCGACCTGGTGAACCTGCCCGTTCGACATAATTTTGATTTTGTCTTTTACGTTCAGCTGGCCTTCAACAATGCGTACCAATGACACAACGCCCTGGTAATTGTCGAACCACGAATCAACGATAAGCGCCTTGAGCGGCGTTTCCAGTTCGCCTTCTGGTGGTGGAATTTGCTTAACGATGACTTCCAGCACGTCTTCAATGCCCAGACCCGTTTTAGCTGAACAGCGCACGGCGTCTATCGCATCGATGCCCACGATGTCTTCGATTTCTTCGGCTACGCGCTCTGGCTCAGCCTGAGGCAAGTCAATTTTGTTCAGGATAGGCACAACTTCCATATCCATGTCGATAGCGGTGTAGCAGTTGGCTACGGTTTGCGCCTCAACACCCTGCCCGGCATCGACCACCAACAGTGCGCCTTCACACGCGGCCAGTGAACGCGATACTTCGTAGCTGAAGTCCACGTGTCCGGGGGTATCGATGAAGTTGAGCTGATAGGTTTCGCCGTCGCGAGCTTTGTAATCCAGTGTTACGCTTTGCGCTTTGATGGTAATTCCCCGCTCCCGTTCCAGATCCATTGAATCCAGTACCTGAGCCGCCATTTCACGATCCGACAAGCCACCACAGTGTTGAATAAGACGGTCTGACAACGTGGATTTTCCGTGGTCGATATGGGCAATTATCGAGAAGTTTCTGATGTGCTTATGTTGCATAATGCTTGGAAATTACCTGCAAAAAATTAATCTAATGTCTGTACCGGCGCTGGTTCAACGCGGGCGATAATGGGCTTAGCTTCGGTTGAAGTCAGGCTCACATACACATATTCAAGGCTGCGGATTTTACCTATTTATTGAGCTAAAAGCGAATGTAGTCGGCAACAAAACCGGATATTCACCGTCTGACAGGGGTTTACTGCTCAGCCTGAGTGCTTACGTGGTTAATTTTACTCACGATCACCGGCTCGTAACGCCCGTTTCGCCGACGTTGTAAACGATTCGATACCCATTGAAATGCCAGCCAGGTAAACCCGCCAGAGGCAAGAAAAACCAGCAGCTCGTGGAGGTCGGTCAGCTCGGTTAAGGTCAGCGCACTGCCAATTAATACCAGCAGTGGCACCACATACATCATCCAGGAAGCCGACAACAAATGTGCCTCAGGAATGCCCAGCGTCACCAGGTCACCGGCTTTCAGCGGTAACGGCGACACCAGATCAAAGGTTTGCTGTTTGGGGGAGAAGGCTTTTGCCACTGCACTGGTACCGCAGTCATCGGCCGCCTGACAGCTGCCACACGCGGTTTTCACCGATGCGCTAACAGTCACTCTATCGCCGTTGACTGCAACGACAGTGGCCGTCTCGGTGATCACCCTTTGGCTCCTGATGCACTCAACGAATGCGCGATTTCATTGGCTGTCGCAGGCGGTATTTTACCAATAACCGTGATTTGCACCTGACCATTAGTCAGCGACAAAAACGTATTGGTGGAATTGCGTAGCAGAACATCCGAGTCCAGCGAGTCCTGAGCGGGCTGTACGTAAACAGACACATCCACCAGCCCGTCACTAAACAGCTTGTACTCCACCACTTGTCCAGTCAGCGCCAGGCGACGTGTCTCGCGCTTCACCTCTTGCATGCCCAGCGGGAGAAAACTGACATCCCACTCGTGCCGGCGTGACTGTGGCGTCATTGCCACCGCGGTTGGCAATGCATTGGGATTGATCTTGTTGAAATAGGTCGGAGGCGCTTCGGTTAAATTCACCCCGGTAACCTGAACCTGCTCCAGTAACGTGCCCTGTAAGTCGACCATGTTGAGCTTTAACAACATACCGGTTTGTTCGTCCAGCCACAGCTGGTAGTTGTAGCGATTGTTGTCGCGACTGACGATACGGATTTGCTGTGCTGCCCGGCCTGATACACGCGTGCGGCCTACGGTGATAAACTGATAACCGTCGGTGAGCGCAAGCGGGTCGTACAGCAGGTCACTGGGTACCGGGCCGGCAATCGCAGTGGCGTAGATACTGTAGGGTTGCACATCGGGCTCGAACACACTTACCACGTTGTTCAAGCGGATCATTTCCTGCCCTGGACCGTTCTGTAGATTTAACTGTTCGACTTCGGTGCCATCTTCCAGAATCGCATGTCGCCACAAATACGGAATGACTTCCTGTCCCGGACGGGTTACCACATAGGACACTTCGAAATTACCGGTGCGATTAGCCTCTGCTAATCGCGTCAGCCACTGTTCAGGGGACAAAACGGCAGTCGACGTGTTCTGTGGTTCAACATATTGCTCAGGGGATGGCGCAGCTTCCGCTGACTCAGAGGCTAATTGCTCAGGTGATTCAACATCACTTTGTTGGGCAAACGACACCGCTGACATCGCGTATGCACCGGTCAGAAACAACAAACGCACGGTTGAAACCGTGCGTTTGATTAAATAACTCTTTGAAAACATATAAAAACTTAAGGCTGATTAGGATTATCTTCTGCCGTCTTGCCGGATTGCTCTTCTGCGCGTTTTAGTTTTAATTGTTGTTCGTGATCAGCGAGCAGCGCGTTAATTTGACGGCGCTTTTCAAGCAACGCTTCCATATCGTTGTTACGAAGCGTTTGGCTTTGTTCCAAACTTACCGGGGCCAGGCCTGCTTGCGCTGTACCACCTGTCTGGAACGTCGTGAACGGCTCAGTCGGTGCTGGCTGGTTCATCTGTTGAACACCCAGGATAACCGCGGCTGCCACGGAGGCGGCCACTGCAAACTGGCCAGACTGGCGCATAAACGGCACAATTTTGTTCACACCTGGAATGGACTGCCATTTTGATTTAGGCGCCAAAACAGTGGCTTCATTTTCCAGCGCGGCGGCGACCTGAGCAGTAATGTCAAATTCTGGCATTACCGTCGCTTCTTTACGAAGACCACTGCGAATAACATGATAACTACGCCATTTGGCCTGTAGTTCACTATCGTTCTTCACACTGTCAATAAACTCAGCTTCGTTGAGTTCACCGTCCATAAAAGCCGATAATTTTTCGTGTTGCTGCGTCATAAAGTACGTTTTCCTGGTGCGACCTGGTTGCTATTCCCACAACCGGCTACCGTCTCAAATTCTACTGTACATCAAAAGTGGCGTATTGCCTACTTTCACGACTCCAGTAATGGTTGAATGACCTTATCAATCGCTTCCCTAGCTCTGAATATCCGGGAACGAACCGTTCCTACCGGACAAGCCATCACGTTTGCTATTTCTTCGTAACTCAATCCTTCGATTTCACGCAGGGTAATGGCCATACGCAAATCGTCGGGTAGCTTTTCCATGGCTCGAAACAATGTCGCTTCAAGCTCATCAGACAGTAATGACCGTTCGGGAGACGACTGCTCCTTCAACGCATCACTACCATCGTAGTAGTCTGCTTCTTCTGCATCAACATCATTAGCGGGCGGCTTACGGCCTTGTGCCACTAAGTAGTTCTTTGCACTGTTTACCGCTATGCGATACAACCAGGTGTAGAATGCGCTGTCGCCCCGAAAGTTGGGCAATGCCCTATAGGCTTTAATAAACGCATCCTGTGTGACATCTGCCACATCACCAGTGTTCTTTACATAGCGCGAAACCAAATGCATCACTTTGTGCTGATATCGCGTTACTAACAGATTGAACGCATTTTTATCGCCCTGCTGGACGCGCTCAACCAGTTGTTGATCTGTAATCTGCTCGCTCATTCGAGCTATTTCTCCTACCTACTAAACTCAAACAGCTCATGCAAGCAAATGAGTAGACTGCGGGGTTTGCAAAAAGTTCGCAAAGTTTGTGATCTTTTTTTCAATCGATGAATTATTCAGGACGTAATAGTTTGAAAATACGGTCGGAATCCGCGTTTTCCTTTTACGTTTGCCCCGACTTTTATTAGACTTGCCGAAAATCACGCATTGTGACCGTAACCGCACATGAATTCAAATCCATCTTCTCCACAATCGCCATTATCTTCACCCGACTCAGCACAGGTAGCACCGGGCTGTGAACACAGCTGCGATGTTTTGATTATCGGTTCGGGGGCCGCCGGCCTCAGCCTGGCGCTGTCTCTTGCTAATTATTGCAGAATCATTTTATTGAGTAAGAGTGACTGCAACGAAGGCTCAACCCGTTACGCCCAAGGCGGGATCGCTGCGGTGTTTGACGAGCGCGACTCGATAGAATCTCATGTGGAAGATACCCTGGAAGCAGGCGCACATTTATGTGACGAAGACGTAGTGCGCTTTACTGCGCAAAATGCAAAATCGGCCATGGAGTGGTTAATTGCGCACGGCGTTCCTTTTGATCAGGAAAAATCTGACGACGGTGAAAATCGCTATCATCTGACCCGGGAGGGCGGCCATAGCTTCCGCCGTATCCTGCACGCGGCTGACGCAACCGGTGAAGCGTTACAAATTACCTTGAACGAAGCCGTATCTCAGCACCCGAATATCCATATTTTCGAGCGCTACAACGCAATAGATTTGATTAAAAGTAAAGACAACCCAAACAGCTGTAAAGGCGCTTATGTTTGGAATCGCCGCAGAGAGCAGGTTGAAGTGATTCGCAGCCGCTTTGTTACCCTGGCCACGGGTGGTGCAAGTAAAGTGTACCAGTATACCTCGAACCCTGACGTAGCTAGCGGTGATGGTATAGCCATGGCCTGGCGTGCAGGCTGTAGAGTGGCGAATATGGAATTTAATCAGTTTCATCCGACCTGCCTGTTCCACCCTCAGGCCAGAAACTTTCTGATCACAGAAGCACTGCGCGGCGAAGGGGCGAAATTAGTCCGTCCCGACGGCACCCCGTTTATGGAAAAATTCGATCCTCGCAAAGAACTGGCACCGCGTGACATTGTTGCCCGCGCCATCGACTATGAAATGAAGCGACTGGGTGCCGATTGTATGTACCTGGATATCAGCCATAAGCCAGCAGATTTCATTGTGAAACACTTCCCGAATATCTATCGGCGCTGTCGGGCATTGGGCATTGATATTACCCGCGAACCCATTCCGGTTGTGCCGGCAGCTCACTACAGCTGTGGCGGGGTAATGACCGACCTGAATGCCAAAACTGATCTCGATAACGTGTACGCAATCGGCGAAGTGGCCTACACTGGCCTGCACGGTGCTAACCGCATGGCTTCTAACTCATTGCTGGAATGCGTGGTGTTTGCCCGTTCTGCGGCTGAACATATTCTGTCACGCCTCGATGAGCCTGGCAGCAACGAACCGATTGCGCCATGGGACGAGAGCCAGGTAACTAACTCCGACGAAGAGGTTATTATTCAGCACAACTGGCATGAACTGCGTTTGTTTATGTGGGACTACGTTGGCATCGTGCGTACCAACAAGCGACTGGAACGTGCAATGCGCCGCATTAAATTACTGGAGCAGGAAATCAGCGAGTATTACTCCAACTTCCGGGTAAGTAATAACCTGCTTGAGCTGCGTAATCTGGTTACCGTCGCAGAACTGATTGTGCGCTGCGCCATGCAGCGTCAGGAAAGCCGTGGCCTGCATTACAACCTGGATTACCCTGATCGCGCGGAGTCAGCGACACCGTCGGTATTGGTACCTCTGAAACGGCTGAGTAATCCGGAACCCGGAAACCTGACAGGCGGGTTCGACCAATAACGACGCCCGCTTGTTAAGGCATTATTTACTATGGAACAGTCCGTTGTATTCTGGTTAGTCGCAATAGCCGGCGTGGTGTTAACCGGTATCTCTAAGTCCGGTTTTGCCGGGGGGATTGGTATAGCCACGGTGCCTATTTTGTCGCTGGTAATGTCACCAGTGCAAGCTGCCGCCATCATGCTGCCCTTGCTGATCCTGATGGACGGCTTTAGTCTCAAAGCCTGGTGGGGACAACAGAGTAATCATTATTTAGGGTTACTCATTCCGCCTGCCATTGCAGGTATTGTGGCTGGCTACCTGCTATTCGAATACCTGAATGAAGAGATGCTCAAGCTCGTCCTTGGAGTGATGTCTCTGCTTTTCGCTCTGTGGGGCCTGGGCAATGGTATGCAACGCGTTACGTTTGGCTCCAGTCTCGCAGGCCGCCTATTTGGTGCCATTGCGGGATTAACCAGCTTTGTTGCCCACGCCGGTGGCCCACCGGTTAACATTTATCTCTTAGCCAAAAAACTACCCAAAGCACAGTTTCTGGCGACAGCGGTGATATTTTTCGCCGTTATTAATGTCGTTAAATTAGTGCCCTATGCCATGCTCAATCAACTTAACACCGATAACCTGCTAATAGCGGCGTTACTGATGCCATTTGGCTGGGTGGGAGTGCGTTTGGGACTGGTCATTCAACGTAAGCTGAATGATAAAGTTTTTTACCGCATTATTCTGGTATTGCTGTTGGCCATCGGCATCAAGCTGATTGCTGATGCCATGGGATACTGATTCATTTTACTGCTAGCCAGCCGGGCTGCGCAGTGTGCCGTACATGTAGACTGTCGGTTCAGAAGCAGCCCCCTCGCTGAGCACTGAAAAACACGTATTTTCGCTCGTTTGCCCTACTACCGCTTTCGCTTTACCCGGTAAAAACAAGGGGCGTTTAAACTGGATGTCAATCTCTTGCCCGTTAAGTTGATGGGATGCCTGCAAATCGGAAATTACCCGCGCTGCAGTCCACATTCCGTGGGCTATGGCACGTTTAAAGCCAAATAACTTAGCGGTCACCTGACTAAGGTGAATAGGATTGTAGTCGCCGGACACCCGCGCATAACGGCGAATCAGGCCCCCAGAGGCCTGTATGGGAGTCAGTTCGCTTGTGTCGTCCGGCAGCGTCATATCGCGCTCTTCCCAGGCTGGTAAGCCCGTTGCAGAATGCCCAGTACGCGCCAGGTACGTGCCCACCGCAGCATACACTGGTTTACCTCGTTGTGACGCCGTCACGACCACCTCAAATGCGTATCCCCGGCGATGTTGAAACACCTGGCCAAAACGCACGATCAGTTCGCATGGGATGTCCGGACGGCACTGCGTATAGTCAGTTACCCGGTTACTTATATGAACCAGTCCCAACATGGCAAAAGGGCTTTGCGGACTGCTGATCAGTTTTAGTTGTAACGGCAAAGACCGGACCTGCCAGTAAAGCGGATGCATGCTGTCATCCTGTTGCCAGCCTGCCAGTTTACAGTATTTCTTATAGCGACGGGTATCGGGTAACAGGTTTTCCCACAGCACAGGGGCGCGCTGCAATCCCTCAACATCAGCCGCCGAAAAAGGCCGGGCTTTTTTCATCGCAGCTTGTAAATAAAGTCCTAACATCTAATTCAGTCCTTGGCGATAAATCGCTCTGGCAACTCGACGATAATGCTGATCATCAACCTGATCGGGCCAAAGCCACAGAAAACGGGTGACTTGTGAGCACTGCCCTTTAAGCACAACAAACAGCGCGAAAGGCGTCAACCTGGATTGGTGAGAGACTGCCCAGCTTTCCTTCGGGGTTGTCGAAGCCACCGGTTGCTCTGAGTATTCGTGCCATTGCCCACTTTCACTCAGGGTAACACACATTGTATTGACGGGGTGGCGTTGTAACGGCCGGAAAATAGCTGCAACCACCAGCACGCCCAGCCCCCAAAGCCAGACTGAATCAGTCACCCCTACAATGAATGCCATCGCCACGCAAAACTGTACCCATGGCCAGGCGTGGCGATACCGGGAAGGCTTTATTAAAAAGCTATACTTTAACTCGGTTAACAATGGTGCTTACCATGTGTGCCAGCGCAGGATCATCGCACTGTTGATGGCCCATAAACCAGGCAAATAAATCCGGGTCGTCGCAGGTAAGTAAGCGTTCAAAGGTTTCCTGATCCTGGTCGGAGAGATCGTGAAAGGCCTCTTCCACAAAGGGCTGCAGCAGAACATCCAGCTCCAGCATGCCGCGACGGCATGCCCACTTTAAACGTGCATAGCGTTTTTCAGTAAACATAGTGCGTGTTAATTCCTGTCTTCGTTGAGGCGGCAAATATACCACGGTTGCGTGGGGGTTGATACTGAACGAAAGATACCGCAGATCAGTTCAGTGAATCCGCCCTTCCCTTCACCGTTTGTGATTCCTGTTAACGATGCCTTGAAGTTGAGGAATTCTCCCCCACTATATGAACTTATACGAGGACAAAAACAGAGTATTCATGCAAACGATCGACCGCCTGAGTGAACTTGAAAGCAGCTTTGCTATTCCCCACGACCGTAATGTATTACTGGTTAGTGGAGAAGATGCACGCACCTTTTTACACGGACAAATTACTGTTGATGTGACCCACTTGGAAAACGGTCAGGTTCGTCGCACCGGCCATTGCGATCCAAAAGGAAAAAGCTGGAGTGTGAACCTGATCACTCCCGTTGATGACGCATTACTGATAACCGGCCACACCGTGGGGGTGGAAGCCTCGCATGCCCAGTTTAAAAAATTTGGCGTATTTTCCAAGATTACTTTGGAAGATGCGACAACAGCATTTGCTGCGTACTTTATCAAAGGAGCCGAAGCCGAGTCTGCTGTGGCTTCAGTGTTTGGCGAACTACCCGACACGCCCATGTCTGCTATCAATGCACAAGCGGGCATTTGCATAAGACTGGATTTACCGGGTGACGGACTACTCGTTCTGTGTAAAACAGACCACCTTGAAAATTTGAAGCTTGCGCTGAGCGACCAGGGCATTGCCCTCTATCCACCAGCAGTGTTTGATGCTCTACAAATTCAGGCGGGGCTTCCTGAAATCAGTCAGCCAGAACACATTGGGCAGTTTGTACCACAAATGATGAATTTACAGGCACTCAATGGCATCGACTTTAAAAAAGGGTGTTACATGGGTCAGGAAGTGGTCGCCCGCACCCGGTATCTGGGCCGAAATAAACGAGCCGCTTATGTATTTCGTGTCGACCAGGCCATTAGTGGTATTGAGCACATGCAGTTAGAGAAACAACTTGGCGAACACTGGCGCGGTGGCGGCACCATTTTAAAAGCTGCGACGATAGGCCAGGAAAGTTGGATCCTCGCTGTATTGAGTAACGATACCACAGCCGAAGATACCTTTCGCCTGAATGAAAATCCCGACGCGCAGTTGATCCAATGCGACTTGCCGTATAGGCTTGAAGAATAGCGCACCATTTGGTGCTTCTACACCATCAATACAAGGTAACATTATGCAAATATCTGAAAACAGTGTGGTCGTGATGCATTACACTGTGAGCACGGAAGACGGCACAGAACTGGACACGTCTCGCAACGGCCAACCGCTTGCAGCGTTGTTGGGTAGCCGTTTTCTGATCAGCGGACTGGAAGAAGCCCTGCAAGGCAAGCAGGCTGGCGACAACTTCGCAGTCACCATCGGCCCGGAAAAAGCCTATGGTGAGCGACTGGACCAGTTAGTGCAGGATGTGCCCTTGTCGATGTTTAATGATTTGGAAGTGGAAGTAGGTATGTCTTTCCGTGCGACTACCGACCACGGCGAGCAGTCAGTTATTGTTATCGATAAAACCGACGACCAGGTAACTATCGACGGCAATCACCCGTTAGCGGGCATTACACTGTCATTTGAAGTCGATGTCATTGAAGTGCGTGAGCCAACGGCTGATGAATTACAACACGGCCATGTTCATGGGCCGGGTGGCTGTGGCCACAACCACTAATTCGTTTTTTACAGACGTTAAAAAGGGGCTTTCAGCCCCTTTTTTAGTGCGTATTTTCAGGTTAGAAGATGCGATATTAAATCGCTTCGTCGTCCTGCTCAGAAGTACGGATACGAATGGCTTGTTCGACCGGATAAACAAAAATTTTGCCATCGCCGATTTTACCGGTTTTGGCGGACTTCAAAATAGCTTCAACGGCTACGTCTACCCGGTCATCGGTCAGGATCAGGTCAATTTTCACTTTCGGTAGGAAGTCTACCTGGTACTCGGCCCCGCGGTATAACTCAGTGTGGCCTTTCTGACGACCAAACCCTTTTACTTCCGTTACGGTCATACCAGCAATACCTACGTCTGCCAGTGCTTCTCGTACATCATCGAGTTTGAACGGTTTTATTATTGCTTCTATCTTCTTCATGTTCGCTTACTCATCGTAAATAGTCGGAATGGGTACACGCTTGTGCTGTGTTCTTTGATAAATATACAACAATTTCTCGGAGACTTCCGGTGCAACATCTTTGCCTTCCAGAAAATCATCGATTTGATCGTATGTCAGACCAAGCGCTTGTTCATCCGCTTTCTGAGGAGACAAACTCTCCAGGTCTGCCGTAGGCGCTTTGTGAATGATCTTGGCCGGTGCGCCGAGGTGCTCAGCGACCTGTCTGACCTGACGTTTGCTCAGGCCAAATAGCGGTGCCAGATCGCAGGCTCCATCACCGTATTTAGTGTAAAAACCCGTGATATTTTCGGCTGAATGATCAGTACCCAATACCAGTCCATCTACCATGCCGGCTATTTCGTACTGAATGACCATACGGGTGCGGGCTTTTACGTTCCCTTTCACAAAATCCTGTTTCGCTTCATCGGCAGGCAGCAGTCCGGCTGGCGCAAGCGCATCACACGTTTGTGCATGTATCGCATCAGCACCGGGCTGAACGTTTACCGCAACAGAATGCGTAGGCTTAATAAAGTCAATAGATGCCTGCGCATCTTCCTCGTCGGCCTGCACCTGATAAGGCAGACGAACCGCGATAAACTGATACGCTTCGTGATGCTCCTGATTAAGTTCATCAACGGCCAGTTGAGCCAGTCTGCCCAGCGTACATGAATCTATGCCGCCACTTATGCCCAAAACCAGTGAATTCATACCAGATTGCAGTAAATGCTTTTTAATAAAGCCCACACGGCGGGTTACTTCATACTCGACATCGATAGCCGGGAGTACCTTCATTTCTTCAATAACGGCTTGTTTGTCCATGAGTCAGTCCAATTGCACTTTTTCAGATGTTTACAGTCTACGTTAAATGTAGGTCCTTTGTCAGCTTAGAAAATTCACCAAAGTCTATGAAATTTCACGCCTTAGTCGCTTGCAGCCATACGCAAAACATACCAAAGTGTCTATTATCATAAGCTTGACCCTGTTACACACGCTACACTACCGGTGAACAGATTATTTTTTTAGATTGAGTATGCGCCAGGCGGGATACACCTTACTAGAACTGATGGTTACAATTGCCGTGCTCAGCATTGTTATAGCAGTGGTTGTTCCTGGTGCCCGCGATTTAGTGAATCACACGCGACTTAGCAGCGAAATCAATGAATTGAGCAGCATGTCGCGACTGGCTCGCTTTAAAGCCATGGATGAACAATCCAACGTTATCGTATGCCCTACCAAAGACTTCAGCAGTTGTTCAACGAACTGGACCTACGGAAAAATGGCCTTTGTGGATATTAACGACGACGGCACACGCAATAGCAACGAAGCTATACTGGCCTCGACCGAAATCATGAACGGCAGCCTGAAAATCTTCGCCCCCTCCCAGTCACTGGTTTTCGACAGACGCGGCGGCGCCAACGTAACCACCACCATTACTCTTTGCGACACGACGTTAAAAGCCTCTGCCGCGGTAGGACTCATCATTAACGGTTACGGCAAAATTGCCATTGCCGCCGACAGCGATGACGATGGTATTAAGGAAAACCACGCGGGCAATAAGTTGGCTTGTTCTTAAATTCACTCTCCTCTAAATCAACTTTAACCTTCTATAACTAGTCTTTTGCTCAGTTTATTTTGTTTTTTATCCAAGTAGTCTTTGGGATACAAACCTCACTAAAAACGTGACCGTTTGAAAACCCTGACTATTGTTGTGGCTCGTGTTCGAGTGACTTTTTGCACTCAAAAAAACGTAGCTTTTTGTCAGGATAGGCCCTTGCGATATTCAAAATTGAATTTGCTCGATTAATCGCAATAATTTTAAGGAAAAAAAATGAGAGAATTGAATAAACTTGAACTTGAAGAGGTGAATGGTGGTTTTGGACCTGCAGGTGCAGGCTTTGGAGCTTTGGTTGGCGCTGTTGGCTACCTTGGGGGGGCTTCCACGTCGGGAAACTTTAGTTGGGGTGGATTGGCTTCAGCTACTGGCGCAGGAGCATTAAGTGGATTTGTTGGTGGTCCGGTAACGTCGTCGGTAGCACGTTTTTTCTTACCAAGAATATCATTCTTTGGTGGCGCCGCATCCTCAATTTAATTAGCTTACGCTCACAGGTTGGTTGTTGTGAGCGTTTAATAGGCACTATCATGAAACTCATTACTGTAAGTATTCTTAGTTGTATCGCGACTCTCGGGCTCACATTATGGCTTGAAGAGCTCGTTTATTTCTATCTACTCATTTTATCTCTAATGCCCTTAAATTTGTTATACTGGAGCACGCCCATAGTCAAACTTCACTCAGATAAAACTCTATACAGTGGTCCGAGGCTAGTCCTGTATCCACCCATTATTTATGGATTTTTATTATTTGCATACAACGTTACTGTTGGTTAACAAAGAGTTTTTGATATTAAGAGTAGTTATGAACTCTTATTGATTCAGAGTTCTTCTTATCTAATGATTATGCAAATCAACTAACACGACCAACAGTATTCACTGGCAGCCAGGCTGCCGTCGTTGTTTTTGTCCCAGGCTTTTCTGCCATCGCTGAAGATATACAAATTACCATCGCCGGCCTGTGTTGTGCCGCTAACGGGAATCGCTCTCAATTCAAAGCTGTTGCCGTCTGTGCTGACACTGGAAATGGTTAGTGTGTATTTTTTATCTGAAGCGGACTCAGTTGACGGGGAATGTGTGGCGTAAATTGCTGGCGCCCCGGTGTTACCGCCGCCACTTGCCGCACCGTTATAACTGAAAGTGGTCGCATAGTGGCGTTCCATTGCCGCGGCCAGACTCATTAAATCGGCTTTGGCGGTGCCGCGATTTGTGCTCACCATCATCGACTGATATGACGGATAGCCCACAGCGGCAATAATGCCTACAATAACGACGGCAATCATTAACTCTATTAACGTAAACGCTGCTTGGCGTTGCATATTATTGCTCCACTTCTGTCGACCAGCTGCCTCGCATAACGCGCTGATATCGACCAAAAATATTCTGACTCAAACATTCAAATGCCGAGGTGCAGGCTTCTTCATTGCCCTGGTCATCAATAGGCACTACGGCAGAAACACACTCGGTACCCAAGCATATAGTGGGGTTTGACGCATCTTCAATCAATATTTTGGTATCCGGTGCGATGCCCGTTTGTGTGAGTGTAGCAAACCGATCGTCATTGGTGAGGTCGCCGTCTGCATTTAAGTCACCGGCAGCGTTACCGTCCAACAGATTAACCAGGTACGCGCGACTGTTACCAGCCGGAGGCGCACAGGCACTGGTGCTGCTGGCGGCAGGCACGTACGTTGTGAAAAACACTTTGTAGTTCACTATAACCGGCGACGACAAGACCTTTTCACCGGCTGTTTGCAATTGCAGATACCAGCCTTGCTTAGAGGCATAATCACTAATGGCAACATTGCGAGTAGCATCGTCACTGGCCGTCAGAGCATGGCTAGTTGCATCGAACAAGTCACTCTCGGTAATGGTACTAGGGAACGTAAATTCACCACTGGTATCCGGCGTGAACACCCCGGTATCCTTGATCATATAGAATCGGTCATTCACCACCTGGTCCAGCGGATTTGCACGCCAGCCGCTGCCGACAACGACGGCGTAAAAGTTCTGGCTGCCCAGCGTGACTTCAGATACATCAACACCGTAGTAGAAGTGGCGGTTGTCGCCATTCGACGAAGCGGCAAGGTCTGCAATGCGCTGACCTTTAATGAAGTCACTGCCTGACTTCCCGTTGTAGATATCAAATCGGAATATCTGGCCGCCCATGTCCGTTGCATACAGGTGGTCTGCCAGACCGTCGTTGTCTCTGTCGATTGCCGCAACATGGCCCGGAATTGAATAGGTCATTTCTGATAAATTCAGGTCGGCACTCGCGTTGGAGGCCTGCCACAACAACGCGCCGGTATCGGCATTGAAGATCATCACGGCATTTCCTACCGCATCGGGTGTCCGTGTAGGATGGGTATCCTGCCCTTCATCATAACCACCACCCACAATCATCACGTTATACACGGTACCGCCCATGTTCATTTTGGTGATGATGGGGCGAGACCAGGTTTGCCCCAGTTTCTCAAGGCCTGCGCTGCCACCATCGATGGTAAACACCAGGCTTGGTGACGTTTTAGACGTGATATCAAATACGTAGTAATTACGTCCACCGCGACGCATTCCCACGTAAAGGTATTTTTTATTATTGAATTCACGCAACACCATGTGGCCGTCCAGTCCGTAGATGTGCTGATAACTGGACGCATCCTGATAAAAGTCCTTGGCGTTGGCTAACATCTCCTTCGGTGCAACGGCAAAGTACTCGTAACCCGTATCGGCGTCAAAAGCATGGAGGTAACCATGGTTAGTCGCAATGTATATCACGGAGTCATTGGTTCCGTAGTTCACAATAACGGGCTGTGAGTGAATGG
>CETO01088859.1_pt1 | contig 14801 bp, 18 predicted proteins | sample 531351 | NCBI WGS metagenome assembly CETO01 (sample SAMEA2622678, study PRJEB7988) | marine metagenome | isolation source: saline water (ENVO:00002010), including | reverse complement strand
TAATAATAGATGGCTCCGGAAAGACCTGTGCCGGGATAATAGCAGCTCTTAGTGTTCAAATAAGTGACGATTCTTCATCGTTTATCGAAGTGATCATACCTGACGTTCTAAACACATATGACCTAATAGTCTGGGCAGAGAAAAATAGCCATGACATCATCACCCAGAGAAAAGATTCGGAAGGCTCAGTGCGAATGCTCATTAAGCCATAACTCAGCCGCCACTCAACAATTGGAGATGCACTCGACAATTCATTTTGTCGAGTGCTTTTCTATTATGCTAGGATTAAAGAACTGTTATGGATTCAAATATTTATGAAATCGTTGGATTAATACGGGATATCGCATTCATTATTTGCCTCCCATTGATTTGCACTTTCTTATTTTTAACCATAAAAAAAATCAATCGTCTGCTGGGATCGCTTACTAGGAATTCTCAAAATGTGGAAAACATCACTGATACCATCGCAGGTAAATTCTCGGGGAGCATGGGGCTTTTCAGCGGCATCATAAAATTGTTTAGCTTGGCCGGAGGATTTTCCAGAAAAAAACACCGAAAAGGAGACAACTAATGGCTAAAGACAATGGCGGAAATTTTTCCACTGGACTTATTCTTGGGGCAATTATAGGAACCGTTGTCGGAATACTAATGGCTCCTAAACCTGGGTCTGAAACCCGTTCTGAACTCTTAGAGAAAAGTGATTATTGGCGAGAAAAGGCTGAAAGATTTTCCGACATAATTGTGGAAAAGCTAGGCCCGACACTTGAAACAGTTCGAGAAAATGTACCGCCAACAATAGAAAATATGAAGGCCCGAATCGACCCTTTGATAGAGCAGGTGAATTCAAGATTTGTAGGTCCAGACACCAGCATACCTGAGGAACATCAAACAGAGAGCGAGATAACGGATGCCGATCCAGAAAAATCCTCATAAAATTAGACCTAAGGGCTACATCTCACCTTTAGGATAAGAACCAAAGATTTTCAGCATGGACACTTTTTCTTGAAGAGAATCCAGTGCCTGTTTTACTTCAGGCGTTTTCCTATGCCCATCGATATCTACCAGAAAAACATAACCACCCAAACGTCTTTTATTAGGTCTTGACTCTATCTTTACAAGATTGATATTTCTAGCTGCGAATTCTGTCAAAGACTCGCTAAGTATACCCGGTCCGTCTCCATCGAATTCAAAGCAAAGAGAGGTTTTATCATTTGAAGTTATTTCGTGATCATCATGTGAGAGAACAACAAATCGTGTTTCATTGTTGGGGTTATCCTCCACATTCTTTTGCAGGATCGTAGCTCCATACAAATCAGCGGATCTTTCGCTCGATATGGCAGCTGAATTCGGAGTCGAATCTAACATTTCCTCAACAGCTTTGGCATTGCTTAAAGAGGCCATCAGGGTAGCTCGCGGTATATTACTCAGAAGAAATTGCCTACATTGACCCAATGATTGCGGGTGGGAAAATACCGTAGTAATGCTTTTGAAATCGATTTCCTTCTGAGCCATCAAATAATGATTTATGGGAACAATAACTTCACCGCAAATCAATAATGTTGAATCGTGAATGAGTAAATCGAGTGTGAAAGTTACTCCACCCTCAATGCTGTTTTCTATCGGAACAACTCCCTGATAGGATTCTCCTTCTTCCACTGATTTTGCAACAGCTGGAATCGATTCAACTGGCCAAAGTTCGTCAACATTATTCCACTGTTTAGCTGCTTGCTCACTGTAAGTTCCGGGAGGACCAAGATAAGCTATTTTACGATTGATTTTATTCACAAATCCTCCACAAGCATGGGCGCGACAAGGCTTTGAATTTTTTCGGTTATAAGCTCTGTCACGTCAACCACGATATCAATCCCTAGAAGGCTAAGCAGCTTCGCATTGTCTGGATTACCACTCATCGCGATAGTTCTGTCTACTTCAAAATGATGCTTGGCTATTTGACATGCAAGCATATTGTCTTCATCAGAACTTAAGGTTGATATAAAAAGGGCAGCTCTTTCTGTTCCGGCGGTATTTTGAGTATCAATCATAGTGCCATCGCCTAAAACCACCACCGAACCTAGTAAATTGTCCGCAAGTCTCTGTTTTTCAGCAATTTTCTCAATTAAGGTCACTTCAGCACCGGAGGCCATTAACCATTCTGCTACTTTAATACCAGTGGTACCGCACCCTACAACTATCACGTACAAGGTATACCTCTCATTAATCCAGTCCGCTCTTAATAGCTTCCATGAGCAAGTTGTCGGGGTTAATAACTTTAATCCCAAGGTTTTCATATATTGACAAAAGTTTGGAATCATTGACTAAGCACACTACTACTGGTATCCGCATGACATGGCGCGCTAATTGACCGCTCATTAAATTTACAGATGCTCTCGTAGTTGCCGCTATCAGAAGGTCTACATCCTGTACTCCCGCCTGTCTCAATGATATCTCTTGGGTTCCGTCTCCGATGGCAGTCACAACCCTGGAGCTTTCAAGCAGGTGGGTCGGAAGTGCTGAAAATGATTTCGGGTCTTTATCAATGACAATTACTATATTCCCGGAAGACGATAACTCAATTGCTATTTGGGTACCTAATGAACCACAACCAATGACAGCAATCCTTTTCAATCTTTGTACGCCGGAATTTAAGTTGCCGTCAGAAGTTTGAATCATTTAATTCCTAAAGCCTACTTACCCGTGTTCGCACACATAATTACGTCACATTTTGCGTTGCCGGCCACATATTGACAAATATTGTCGTATAAATTGTTAGAATCCTGTTCCTTATGTGCTAGTACAATAAGTTTTGCTTGAATATTCTCTGACTGACTAATGATTGCGCTCCCTGAGAATCTAGCTTGGAGTATTTCCCCTTTTGATTTAACCTTAAATTTACTTACTATCTTTTCCATTTGGGATAGAGCCTTTTCACCTTTTTCGGTGTCCTTTGGTATTTCCATATCGATCGGGTGGTTCCTGTTGACTTCTATCACATAAAGTAAATTTATCGGAAATTTCATTTGCCTGGCCAACCGTGAGGCAGTGGTTGCTACATACTCATCACTAGCCGAGCCTGTTATTATTGCAAGGATCATAAGTCCGTCTCTTCAATAAGAATTTCAACTTAACAAAAAAGTTAAATCTGTCCCTCCGAATCATCTGACGAATCATCCAAGGTTTCAAGATCGCTATCCAGAGCTGCAACAATTACAAAATCCCCAGATTCGACTTTAGAATTCACAGGCGGGTTCAAGGTTACTTTCCTTCCTTTGCATAGAGCGACAGCAGTTATGCCATAACTGTCACGGCTATTGGTAAATCCTATTTCCTCAAGTGTAGTTCCCGACAATTTTTCTGGCACCCTGTACCTACTAACACCGTAGTTATTTGTTATTTCCAGGTATTCTTCAACACTAGCATTAAACAGGCTATGGGCGAGTCTCGTTCCCATCTCTTCCTCAGGCTGAATAATCCTGTCCACTCCTATCCTCCTCAGAGTACTAGCATGTAATGAATCCCGAGCTCGAGCCACAATTGTGTTTACGCCAATAGTCTTTAATAGAACGCATGCCATAACACTATCTGCTATGTTAGTCTCGATAGTAATTATAGCCACATCATAATCCTGAATTCCTAGATCTCTAAGTGCACTCTCATTGGTACATTCTGCAGATACAGCGTAGGTGCACTGGCCCAACACTGACTGAACCCTGGCCTCATCTTTATCAATAGCCAAGACATCATGGCCAAGGTTATAGAGAGTACGAGTGGTACTAACTCCAAATCTTCCAAGACCGATAACTGCAACCTGTTTGTTAGCCATAAAAATTACCTTTGGCGTACATTTTGTACGCTAGCCAATTGTAACTGGTTCTGTAGCATACCGATATGGGCTCGCTTCCCTATTGGGAACCATTCTGAGACCTACTATAATAGGCCCTACTCGACCGATAAACATAGTAATTGCAACTATCACATGCCCTAACCCATTTAGCTCACCGGTAGCGCCAGTACTAAGGCCAACTGTACCGAAAGCTGAAACAGATTCAAATGCTAAATCCCTTATTAGCACATGGCTGTTAGTAAGGGCCAGACATAAAGTACATAGGAATATAAAAGCCAAACAAATTAATGCCACAGCATAGGATCTCCGGACTGTGGTAGGAGATATTTCTCTACCAAATGCTGTCACATCCGCTCTTTCTCTAATTATAGCTACTACGCTGAGAACGATAATAAAAAAGGTTGTTACCTTAATGCCGCCGGCGACTGACCCCGTCGCACCGCCAATAAACATCAAAAGAGACATAAACACATCCGTCGCAGGCCTAGCATACCGATAATCTATTGTCGAAAATCCAGCTGTACGGCCACTCACACCCTCAAAAATTGATACACCAATTTGAGTGTTTAATGGCAAATCTCCAATTGTTTTAGGATTGTTACTTTCAGCAAAAAAGAAGAATAAAGCCCCGGTGATTATTAATACTATCGTCATTGATAATACTATTTTGCTCACTAAAGAAAATTTTCTGATCGAGTCCTTAGAGACGAGGTCAACGACTACCCAAAAACTTAACGATCCCAGAATTATCAGCCATCCTATTATGCTTAAAACAACAAAATCTTCCCTGAAAGCATGCAGACCATCAGAGTGGTTCAAAATAACAAACCCTGCATTATTGAATCCAGAAACCGAATGGAACAAGGCTTGCCAGGCGGCCTCCCCTAGAGATTCCGAAAATAAGAACCTTGCGAACAAAGCCAAAAAACCTATAATCTGAATTGATATAGCAGCTGCAACTATCGTAACGCTTAGTCTCTGGATCCCTCCCATATTTTCGCTTCCCAGAGTTTCCCTAATGAGCAATCTCTGGGCCATTGAAACTCTCTGACCAAGAACAGCCAATAAGAAGGCGGCTAGAGTCATAAATCCTAGTCCCCCCACAAACATAAGAAGCAAAATAATCACCTGACCACTTGGAGTCCAATAAGTGGCCGTATCTACTATGATTAAACCAGTAACTGTCACAGCAGAGGTGGCGGTAAATATTGATAAAACTGGATCTCCCCACCCTTGTTCATGATGAGCAAATGGAGCCGAAAGCAAAAGGGCTCCCACTAATATCAAAGCCAAAAACACCCCAATCAATATGAGAGGAGAGGAAAAAGTACGGGTATTTATTCTCCTCTGATTGACATTAAAGGTGATAGGAGCTATTTCTGATCGCCTAGGTTTTGTTATGAAAATATCGCCAAGGCGTTTGTTGAACCTAGTATCCATTTTATGATTCTATGTGAGATAAACCGTGAATAATTATAAAAGAGTCTTGATAATCTGCTAATTGTTTATATTTCAAAGTAGCCTTTAATTATACCAGTCAGTTAAAAGGAGGCATTTGCAAGGGTTATATATTCCTTTAATTGAGGAGAATGTAGCTAAAATTGGCCATTCCGATCCTAAAAGCACCGATATCCTTAAAAGATAAGCTTAAACAACTGGGAATATCGGGAGTAAATAACAATTGAGAGCACCAAAAGGCTTTCACATGCCACATCCTGACCTTCCCTTAGCTCACCTAACTTCTCCTCATGGATTCCGGCCGCACGTATTAGACCAATACATCCATTCTCGATGGAACCACTATTTCCTACAATGCTGCCTTGCCTCGATATCACTGATACTTATATTACTTATTAGAGATACTTCAAAACCGCAGTAGTGGTCGGAATTGCGCCCTTTGCATTTACGATATTTGTAATTCCAAACAGTGTGGCTGCAACGCTTCGCAAAGTAATTGGAGGGCACTTTTTAGCAGCCTTTATAGGAACCGTAATCGCCCTGATCCTTCAATCCCCACTTTTGATCCAAATGGTATTAGAAAACCGTTACTTCCTCGATGTGGCCGCAGCTCTATCAGTCGGGATTGGCATATTTTTGATGGTGGTTACCAACACTGAACAGCCAGCGGCGGCGGGCACCTCCCTAAGACTAATAATCCAATGCTGTGAACCAAATATGGGGGTCGATTGATCCTCCCTGATATTCATAATGGTTAGTGCCGGCTTGCTTTCTGGAGTGAGGATCGCCCTCCGTGATAAAATGGTGAATCTCCTTTAATAAGCATCTTCGGAGATTTCTGTACCATATAAATATGTCTGTGTTGCAAAACTTACGTATCACAAAATCATTTGTGCAATGGCGGCCGGTTAATACCAGCACATGGATGTCTGACAGGTTAGGTGCCCTAGATATATGAATTCCAACCTAGAATATTCCATTACTCGAATACACAATTCTAAGACAAAGCTGGTCATGTCTGTCTCTGGAGTAGGCTCCCAATCAATTAATTGGTTATTGGGTGTTCCTGGCGCATCGAAAACTTTGCTCGAAGCAACCATTCCATATTCCAATGAATCTCTAAATAGCTACATCGGAGAAGTACCTGGGCAATACGTGTCTAAAACAACGGCGTTGTCGATGGCAAAGGCTGCATATAAACGAGGAACTCAATATGGCAACGAGATGGACATCATTGGAGTTTCATGTACGGGGGCGATATCTACGAATAGAAAAAGAAGAGGCCCTAATCAGGCGTTTATTGGATTATGGGGTCCGAGATTAAAGTATGTAGCTCACCTAATTCTCAAAAAGGGAGAAAGGAGCAGAGTTGAAGAGGAAGAACTTGTGAGTTCACTAATCGTGCAATACATAGAAGAAAAACTACTAGATAACAGTACATTAAGTGTGGAATTAAACGAGTTGGAATCTGTTTCTATAGATGAGACGGAATTCTCTTCTGATCTTGATTCGTTGATGGGTGAGCATATTAGTTCTATCACTTCCGCTGGGTCTGATCTAGTGGGATTAGATAAAAGTTTCGAAGGTGGAATATTGTCTGGGTCGTTTAACCCAATACACCAAGGACACATAAAGTTATCAAAACTTGCATCTGATATTTTAGGAGCTCCCGTAGCCTTCGAAATATCTGTAACAAATGTGGATAAGCCTCCACTTCAACCGGGTGAGATAAAGAACAGAGTATCCCAATTTGAGAAGTCAGAGACAGTGATTCTAACTTGCGCCCCGTTGTTTGCCGAAAAATCCGGTATATTCAAAAATTCGACTTTTATTATAGGGAGCGATACGGCTCTACGATTGGTGGACCCCAAATACTATGACAATAATGTCCAAAATATGTACACATCCTTGCAGAAGGTCAAGGATAATAAATGCAATTTTCTAGTGGCAGGGCGTCTCCAAAATGGCGAATTTAATACTATATTTGACGTGGCGATACCAGAAGCATTTATTTCCATGTTTAACGATATACCCGAATCACAGTTCAGAATGGATTTGTCTTCAACAGAACTTCGCAACAACAGAACTAGGTTATAAAGAAATGAGCTATAAAGACCTGAGAGAATTCATCAGTTTTTTGGATTCTAAAAATCAAGTTCAATATATTGATGCTCGTGTAAGCAGAGATTTAGAAATAAGCGAAATAACCGATAGGGCAGTTAAATCGGGGGGCCCTGTCCTGTACTTCCGTAATGTAGAAGGATTCACGATACCTGTTGTAACAAACCTATTTGGTACACATCAACGAATGGCTTGGGCTTTGGGGGTAGAAAATACCGATGATTTAACTCAGAAAGTCCGTGATATTCTGGGAATCGTGAAAACACCTCCCGAGTCAATGTTAGACAAACTGAAAGCCCTCAAAGACATGGCAAACCTGGCCCGGACGCAGCCCAAAAGAATTTCATCCGCTCCCTGTCAGGAAATAGTAAAGATAGGGCAAGATGCCGATTTAAATTACTTACCTCACCTGACCTGCTGGCCAATGGACGGCGGCAGATATATAACCCTACCACTGGTAATTTCTAAAGATCCTAGCTCAGGGAAAAGAAATGTTGGTACCTATCGTATGCAAATTTATGATTCTCACACTGCGGGCATGCATTGGCAGTCACATAAAGTTGGAGCAAGCCACTACAGGTCGGGCGAACTGTTGAAGTTACCGAAGATGGAGGTTGCCATTGCGTTGGGTTCCGACCCTGTTACTATCTGGACAGGAGCTCTTCCGTTACCTCCTGACATGGACGAGATCGCGGTATCAGGGGTATTAAGAAACTCCTCTGTCGAAATGATCAAATGTAAAACAGTTGACCTGGAAGTACCCGCCCATTCAGAAGCGGTGTTGGAAGGTTACGTAGTCCCTGGAGAATTGAAAGAGGAGGGCCCATTCGGTGATCACACTGGATACTATTCTCTTGAGGATGATTATCCGGTTTTTCATCTGACTGCTTTGACACATAGAAGACAGCCCATATACCCCGCCACCGTCGTAGGAAGGCCACCGTCCGAAGATTTTTTTATGGGAAAAGCTGTGGAGAGATTAATGCTCCCTGCACTCCAATTAACCTTGCCAGAGGTGGTGGATATTAATATGCCAGCAGAAGGTGTTTTCCACAATTTGGTTATCGTTTCAATGAAAAAAGAATATCCAGGACACACCAGAAAGGTCATGAATGCGATTTGGGGATTAGGATTGATGATGTTGTCAAAAGGAATAATAATTGTAGACGACACAGTAAACGTCCAGGATCTATCTGAAGTTACCTGGCGGGTTACTAGCAATATTAATCCAGATACAGACATAGTGATCACTGAAGGACCTGTTGATGACTTAGATCATGCAAGCCCAATCCCGAAATACGGGAGCAAGCTTGGAATCGATGCTACTAAAAAGACAGCCCTTGATGGAAGAAAAAGAATTTGGCCTCCGGATGTAATAATGTCAGATGAGATAAAATTATTAGTCACCGATCGCTGGTCAGAATACGGTTTTTGATACTCATGCTCTTTAACAGTATTTGGCCAAAAGTGCCCAATTTCTTTGATGCAATAAAGTTTCAAGAATCAATTTTTTCACTCCCTTTTGCCTACATAGGAATGCTCCTCGCGATTCAGGGTATACCGGATTTTGAAAGATTTTTTTGGATAACTCTTGCAATGGTGTCAGCTCGAACCGTGGGTATGATTGCCAATAGAATTATAGACAGACACATAGACTCAAAAAGTCCACGGTCGTCGCAGAGACACCTTCCAAGTGGGATCCTTTCTGTTACCGATTTGTTAGTCCCTGGCATAATTTCGTCACTCATATTCATGTTCTGCGCCTACATGCTCAACACCTTAGCATTAATACTGGCCCCACTCGCTCTCATATACCTTGTGGTATATCCATTTACCAAGAGATTTACTTGGTTGGCTAATATTCTTCTTGGATGGGCTCTCGCCATAGCCCCTTCAGCAGCTTGGATCGGGATGGTGGGCAAACTAGAATGGCAGCCTGTTTTACTTTCTACTTCAGTGGCCCTTTGGGCTGGCAGTTTCGACATCATCTACCATACGCAAGATGTTTCTTTTCAGAAAAAGGAGAAATTACATTCAGTCGCATCTCGTTTTGGAATCACTAAAGCCTTTAAAATTGCACAGGGCATGGATGTGTTGGCTGTGTTGTGTCTAATCATACTAGGTGTATGGATGGAACTAGGATTATTTTATTATGGTGGTTGCGGATTAACCTTAATTTTCCTTGTCTACAAATATCGACTAGTAACACCTAGCGATCTATCGAGAATGGGGATGAGCTTCATGAGAATCAACGCTTTTGTATCTTGTTCCATGTTGTTAGGTACAATTACATCACTAATGGTGTGAAAATGAAAAACCTGGAGTCACGAATTGTAGTAGGTATATCTGGCGCTAGTGGATCCCTTTTAGCTGCCAAAACTGTCGACGCCTTGCTAAACAAAAATGTAGGTGTATCACTGGTCGCGTCAAACCCAGCACGAATCGTATGGCAGCACGAGATGAGTATGTCCTATGGAGAAAATGTGGAAGAATGGTCATACCATAATAATTTTGAGCATTTTGCGATCGGGGATTTTAAGGCACCTATAGCGAGTGGAACTTACCCAACTGCTGGAATGGCAATAGTCCCATCGAGTATGGCAACAATTTCTGCGGTAGCAAAAGGTCTATCAGATAATTTAATGAGAAGAGCTGCCGATGTTTGTCTAAAGGAGAGAAGACCTTTAGTAATGGTTCCACGAGAGTCTCCACTTAATGCAATACATCTGGATAACATGAAATACCTAGCCACTTTGGGTGTGGCGATCCTACCCTCGGACCCTCCTTATTATCTCCCCATAACAACGCTTGAAGAAGCGGCCAATTTTACAGTCCAAAGGATCTTGATGGCACTCGGTATAATCGACCAATTACCTGAAGAGATGCAATATAGAGGTCCTATTGTTTAATTCTATTGTGTTGGTCTGACTCTCAACTATAAAATGCCTATAATTAAAACTAGGAAAGGAATTGACATGATTTCGGCAATTGAGACTGTAAAGGCTATCACCGATGCCAGGAGCAGTGAGGTGGTAGTAGCCACCATGACCGCAGACAGATACTGGGAATCCCTCTCCAACCACCAAAAAATGGATTTGCCAATATTTGTTTCTATTAAAGTTATCCATCCAGGGCACGCAGTAGAACCTTTTATAGGTTCAACAAAGAACGCAATGGAAAAACTGTCAAAATCTATATTAGGCGATTAACCAATGCATGATTTTCATACTCACACTTTTTTAAGTGACGGGATACTTTCCCCAATCGAACTCATAAGGCGAGCTATTGCGATTGGATACAAGACCATGGCGATAACTGATCATGTTGGTCCAGGCAATCTGGAATTTGTGCTAGCTACCTTAAAAAAAGATTGTGAAATGGCAGAGAAAAGATGGGATATAAAAGTTTATCCAGGTGTAGAAATCACCCATACCCCCACAGAGGATATCCACCTCTTGGCCAAAGAGGCACGATCAATAGGTGCCGAAATCGTTAACGTCCATGGAGAAACCATAATGGAACCGGTAATTCCTGGAACTAATATAGCGGCAGCGTCATCCAAATATGTGGATATATTGGCTCATCCCGGCCTAATAACCGCGGAGGAGGCCACAGTGGCCGCCGAGAATGGAGTTTTTTTAGAAATATCAGGTAGAAAAGGTCATGGTTTGGCCAACGGGCATGTTGTGAAAACAGCTAGGGAAAGTGGCGCTACATTGATACTGGACTCAGACGCCCACGCTCCAGAAGACCTGATGACTCGGGAATATGCCGAAAACGTAGCTATGGGATCAGGTCTAAATAAAATGGAACGTGACACATTATTGGAACAAACACCCCTAAGCCTAATACATCGAGTCAGTTCACGATAATTTAGTCATCTGGCAGAACGACAGAGTCCGGATCTCCCCCATTAACGACTTTGGCCGTGTTGTATGTGGCGAATGCTCTACTTTTTTCTGAAGCCTCCTGAGTAAAGGCAGCTAGATGTGGAGTAATCAGGACATTATCCATATCAATCAGTGGATTATCTTCAGGAGTAGGCTCTATTTCGAGCACATCTACCCCTGCAGCCATTATTTTGTCCTGCTCAATTGCGCGAATAAAAGCATCCTCATCAACGACCGGACCCCTACAAGCATTGATTAGGATTGCAGTAGGTTTCATCAAATCAAATTCCCTATCACTTATCATTCCTCTGGTATTGCGATTCAAAGGAACATGTAAGGTAATGATGTCAGATGTGGCTAATAATTCATCCAATCCCACTTTTTCCATACAGAGATCACTCACCAATTCTGAATCTGGATCGACCACATCATGATAAATAAGTCCACACTCCCAGCCCTGTAACCTTTTAGCTACTCGAGATCCTATTCGACCGACCCCTATTATCCCGACTGTTTTCCCAGTTAATTCGTGTGCTTGTGAGAACCATTCATCTCGAATGTTCGACATCCATTTACCGTCCTGCACACTTTTGAATTGCAATTGTAATTTTCTGTATACTCCTATCATCAAGGCGATGGTATGTTCAGCAACCGCCACGGCGTTGCCGCCTCCATTATTTGAGACTTTAATTCCAAGCTCTCCAAGTGCGGCCTTATCAAGTTGGTTGGTACCTGCACTAGTAGTTTGAATAAGACGTAATTCTGGGCATTTAGCAGCTAGTTCAAGGTCAAATGCAAGAGCCCCGCCCAATATTATGGCCTTGGTATTTTGTAATGCTTCAGCAGATTCCTCCAAGGAGGCCGAAGAGTTAACCCAATCTATTTCAACCCCTTCTGGCATAGCATCTTTCAACACCTGAAGGCCAGAATCATCCGGGGCCCAAAAAACAACTTGATCATTCATGTCGGTAACATACCCCCTTACGGTGAGATCATTTTCTGTTTGTGATTATATGTAGTTAATTCAATCCTCTCAACTAGGGGCCTATATGTTTATAATTCAACAGGCTGAATACACAAAATATTAGGACATTTCATTGAAACCTCAAGCTTTAAAAAATGTGAGAGTTCTGGATTTAACCCGCTATATATCTGGGCCATACTGTACAAAACTTTTGGGTGATTTCGGAGCTGATATCATAAAAATCGAAAACCCGTCAGTCGGTGACCCTTGCAGGAAAATGCCACCCTTTGACGAGGCCACTCAGGATACAAATAACAGTCTTTTATTTCAATACCTCAACACCAACAAAAAAAGCGTTGAACTTAACTTAAAATCAGATTTTGGCCATCTTGCTGTTGAAAAATTGGTGAGGAATTCAGACATACTAGTAGAGAATTTTCGGCCTGGAACCTTAGAATCTTATGGGTTTACAGAAAGCAAACTGCGCACCCTGAACCCGAATTTAGTTGTTGTTTCTATCAGTAATTTTGGACAAACGGGACCATACAAAGACTTTGAGGCAACTGACCTAATTTTTTACGCCTTGGGGGGGTTAATGTTCATTTTTGGATCGACTAACAAATCTCCCCTCAAGCACGCCTTCCATCAAGCGCAATTCAAGGCAGGTACTAACGCGGCCTCAGCGGCCTTAATGGCTTACTATGAAATGATAAATTCAGGTAACGGGCAGAAAGTAGACATATCTATTCAAGAGAGCATGGCCGCATCTGTGCGTGATACAACCACAAGTTACGCCGCCTCTGGCATAGTTCGTACAAGGCAAACATTAATGAATGGAGAACTTCCTCGGGCACCTATACAAGTCAAAGACGGATATATCGTCCCAATCACTTTCGGGCCTACCGAGTGGAGCAAAACTGCCAATCTCCTTGAAGATGACAGTCTGTCCGATGCTAAATTTCAAACACCTGAAGGACGAAGACAACATGCCGAGGAATTTGAGAATTTGGTAAGAGCTGCATTCATTCGTAGAGGTAGACATGAATTATTTTACGGAGCCCACTCTCACCGTGAACTAGTTTACGGATTAGTACAAGACGCAGCAGACCTAATTAAAAACCCGCAATATGAACATGATCAATATTTTCAGGCTATTGGTAATTCTGGTTCAAATAAACCAAAATTTCCCGGAAGCCCTTTTAAGTTATCCAAAACTCCTTGGAATGTACAAAAACCTGCACCCACATTGGGGCAACATACTGAGGAAATACTAATAGAAAGGTTGAAATTACCTGTCGATAAATTTCAGGATGTTAGGCGGCCAAATGAAAGATAATGGTATTTTAAGCGGTGTTCGGATAGTCGAACTGGGCCAACTAATAGCCGTGCCATACGCCACAAAACTGCTATCCGACATGGGTGCAGAGATTATCAGACTGGAATCGGCTAAACGGCCGGATGCTTACAGGCTTTCTGCCTTTTATGATGAAAGACGGGATGGAAAATATTGGAATCGAGCCTTAAATTTCAATGAGCAAAACAGAAACAAACTCAGCCTTGGACTAGAATTAGACAATAAAAATGGCCTCCAATATTTGTACGATTTGATCAGCATAAGCGATGTCTTTGCATGCAATTTCACCCCTAGGGTCATGAAAAAATTCGGCTTAGAGTACGAGAATCTCCAAAAAATACGGCCAGATATAATCGTCATTTCATCAACGGGCTATGGCCACACAGGACCATGGTCGAGTTTTGGAGCGATAGGGTTTGGTACTGAGGCCGCCTCAGGACTTGCGGCTGCAACCGGCTATGAAAATGGCCCGCCGGCTCAACCAGAAATACCCTATCCTGATTACACTGCCGCCGAGCACACCGTCTTTGCTGTAATGGCAGCGCTTATACATAGGCTAAAAGAAGGTGAAGGTCAGTTTATTGAGGTCTCGCAAGCAGAATGCGTTACATCGACTATTCCGGAAACTATACTCGAATACACAGCCAACAAAAGAATAGTGAAGCGAATAGGAAACTCGCATCCCAACATATCTCCGCATGGTTGTTATCCATGCGAAGGTCAAGATAAATGGATAACCATCGCTGCTAATTCACAGGATCAATGGAAGTCATTATCAAATTTGTTGTTTCCAGAAACTGGGAGTGACAATCGATTTCAATCCAATGAGTCTCGCATACGGAACCGAACAGAATTAGACAAATTGATATCTTCAAAAACCCTGTCGTGGAACAATGTTGAATTAATGAATACTTTGCAAAAAGAGGGAGTAGCCGCAGGAGCGGTGCTGAATGGTAAAGAACTGCTTTTTAATGAACATTTGAACCAGAGAGATTTTTTTGAAATCGTTCCTCATCATCCAGAAAGTGAAGTTCCTACACTGCCATATCCTGGGAAACCATGGAAAATGTCGCCGGGTTCAGATGTCAAGATGAAGGGGGCACCTTTATTTGGGCAGCATAACGAATCTATATTGAAAAATTACCTAGGATTGAACGATGACTCCTACGATAC
>CETO01087784.1_pt1 | contig 14835 bp, 11 predicted proteins | sample 531351 | NCBI WGS metagenome assembly CETO01 (sample SAMEA2622678, study PRJEB7988) | marine metagenome | isolation source: saline water (ENVO:00002010), including | reverse complement strand
CTGAAAAAGTGCGGTGAGATAGTGGATAATATGACGATAATTTTTAATTGAACGCTCAAGCTCGGCCACTTTTTTATCTAATTTGGCAATTTTTTTATTGGTTTGCTCAAGCTTACTGTTACGGTTGAATAATTTATAATTGTTATAGGCAAATGAGCTACCTAAATACATAGTTAATAATACAGCACTAATAAATTCAATGACTCGGTGTGTTGGATGCGTAATGATTTTAAAAGCAGTATAAAAGCCAAAACTTTTGGCAACATCCGGTCCACCTGACAAAAATACAAACATTGACCCAAAACAACCAAATAACGTTGGGAAAAAACCAACCAGCAGCGTTAAGCGATTTTGTTTAAGCCATTGCCAAAAACTAATTTTTGGCAATGCTGGCGGTTTACTTTTTAACAAAGCAATAAACAAACCTTGTAAGCGTGATGATTTTTTTGAAGCGCTAGCCATAGAAGCTGAGTCAGTTAATTTTTCACTCAAATCATTTAAAATTAACGAACTTCTTGTTTCTAAATGGGTTGTAATATGATGAGGATAGGTGCTGGTAATGGCTTTAATTAATTTAAATAAATTAGGTAGACGTTGTTTGAACTCATCTACATTGGCAATGTAGGGCCATTTGTTAACAGATTTTAGATGCTTTGTTAAATTTTTGATAAGTTGATTCATCTCTTTGACAAGATGAGCCTCGCTATGTTGTAGCTTTTCAATAAGTAATAAAGTGACTTTATGTTGAACGTTTAATATTTTTTGATTAATTTTGACTTGCTTGGCGGTTTTATAGGTATTTTTAAAACTAAAAAAAGCAAAAAGTCCGCATAATAAAAATGTTAGTACACCAAGAAATTTAAATTGAAAAGTTGAATTTATTTTTAGACCAGCAAAGCCATGAAAGCCAAGCCATGCCCCAAAAATACCTGTTATAACAGTATTAATAACAATACTTGCTTGTCCAACCCACTCAATATGGCGGATGTTAAAATATTTTTTTTGCTGCTTATCCAGCGCCCCTTTTTTTAACAAAAAAACAAACTGTTTGGCTGTTAAGTTATGTTTGAGATAATCGGTGCCAGAACGCAGACTACTGATAATTGTTTTAAGCTCAACAATATCTAATTTATCAAATGGTGTGAACATAGTTTTTCATACAAGCTAAAAATACCCAGATAGTATACGCTAAAAATAATTAAAACTGGCGATATATTTTATTTATGCTAGTATTACAAGAATACGGGGGCGACCATGGTTTCGACGTAGGTTGCAAAACCTAAGGTGCATGCCGAGAGTGAGATTGCTCGTTAAACAAACTCAAATTAAATATAAATGCAAATGATGCAATGTACGAGGAAGAAGCAATCGCTGCATAAGCTTTGCTAAACCTCAATGTGTATCGGCCAACAACCCGATATCCCATTAATTGAACTCGCTTATTGGTATCAATTTAATGGTCATAGCAGATAAGCTCGTGATGTTTTAAAGTTTCGTTTAACATCATTAAATTTAAGAGACTCGCGATGATTTATCCTGTTTGTCGGAGAGAGCATCGTTAAATTAAAAGACAATTCTAAGCATGTAGAGCTAAAGGCAGAGTGCTTGCGGACGCGGGTTCAATTCCCGCCGCCTCCACCAATTACCTAAACCACTCCTGACCACCAAAGACCATCACAAACCCATTAAAATCAATGGGTTCCGCGGTCCTTCCAATGCTTTTATGTTGTATTTCATGGTCTGCTATTGGCTACAAAAAGCCCCAAAAAAGCCCCAAAATTTTAAAGTTTTGCCCCAGTGGCGCCCCAGAAATTTGTTTTTATAAAAATACATAAATCAAATGAATTAATTCGCTTAATTAAATAATGATACAATGATGACGTTAAAAACTAGCAGATTAAACTTTCTTGGATTACAAACATAACAGATGATTCCATGTTAGAAAAACTAGAAAAACATCAAATCAAAATTTATTTACTATGTTTTGGGGTTGGCCTTGCTTTAGGCTTGATATCGACCAATCAAACCTCCCCATTGGAAAAGCTTCTGGAACCTGCAATTGCAGTATTGCTATACACCATGTTTTGCCAAATTCCATTTAAACAGTTGCTTGACGGGTTTCAACAAAAACGCTTTTTACTTGCGCTCATGACCGTCAATTTTATCTTAATACCTCTCTTCATTGCAGGAGCATCCCGTTTTTTACCCGACTCAGAATCTATTCGCTTTGGTATTTATTTGGTCTTGTTAACCCCTTGCGTTGATTATGTCATTTTTTTCACAAAGGCAGGCAGAGGTGATGAGAAACTGATGCTGGCCAGCACGCCATTGCTGTTGCTGGCGCAAATCTTGTTGCTTCCTTTTTATTTATGGTGGTTTATGGGAAAAGATATGGTTGATTTAATCGATATTAAACCATTTATCGCCTCTTTTTTATGGTTAATTCTTATCCCTCTGGCTTTAGCAATTTTATCCGAATGGTGTGCAAAAAAATCGAAAATAGGCAAAAGCTATCTTAATTTTACAGCACGGCTGCCTGTTCCAATGATGGGTGCCGTTTTATTTTTAGTTGCTCAATCAGAGATTAATAGAGCCTATAGCCATGGTTGGACAATCATCGGATTAATCCCGCTGTATTTTTTCTATATGATTGTCGCGGGAATGCTGGGATGGATGGCTGGACGAGTCTTTAAACTCCGCGTTAAACAAGCTCGAACAGTATGCTTTAGTGCGGCGACAAGAAATTCCTTGGTTGTCTTGCCGCTTGCTTTAAGTCTTGCTGATGAAACCAAAGCATCGATTGCCGCAGCTGTCATTGTTACTCAAACGATGACAGAGCTTTTAGGAGAGCTTGTTTATATAAAGGCTATTCCTATTTTGATTTCTGGCTCGGCGAACCCTCATCACGACTAAAGCTATCTACATAGCTTATTATATTGCCAATGACATCACAACCTTAATCTGTTAGATTTAAAGTAATATCAAATAAAATCAAAAAACTAAGAGTAAAAAAACAAATGGTGGCAAAGTATATACGCTTGATTATTTTTATCTGGATTGCCTTAATTGCAAGTCGGGTATTGGCACAAGGACTGTTTTCTTTTCAGGAGGCATTAAAGCTGACTTATCAAAACAATCCAGAATTACAAGCTCAGATTCAACAGGCAGAAAAAGCACGAGGACAATTTATCCAGGATGGCTTATGGCTAAATCCATCCTTAATGTTGGAGACTGAAAATATTGGGGGATCTGGTTCTTTTAAAGGGTTTGAATCAGCTGAGACCACACTATCTTTAAATCAACCAATACCTTTGGGGGGTAAAAGAGATTGGCTGCAAAAGGCAAGCGGTGCTCGCTATGAGTTCATGCGCACTGCCATCTTACGCAAAAAAGCCGAATTATATATGGCTGTAGGCGAGGCTTATGTCAATGCTTATTATGCAAGCCAATGGCATGAGGTTACCAAAAAGCTGGTACGTTTAAACGAAGATATCGTCAATGATATTAAACGCCGAAAAAAAGCAGGTGTGAGTGCAGAGCTTGATTTACGTTTAGCTTTAGTCCAGTTGGGCGAGGCACGTATTCAACGAAGCCGAGCTCATCGTGATATCAAAAAACAATATGCCTTATTGGCCAGAATGACAGGTCAGGACACTTTGAGCATTAAAGCTCTGCAGGATAAAGGATTGCCACACAATGGTATCACACAACAGTCTATTAATAATACGCTTAATAAAAGCGTTTTTCTCAGAGAAAAAACAGCCGAACTTTCAGCCCAGCGCGTTGCCATCACTTCGGTTAAAAAGGACGTTTGGCCAACAATACAGCTCCAGCTGGGCGGACGACATTTTTCTGATGATAATGAGAATGCATTGGTAGCCTCTGTTAACTCGGTCATGCCGGTATATGACCGCAATCAGGGTAAGATATTATCAGCAGAAGCTGCCTATACCGAGACGATGCAAAATTTAAGGGCGACAAAGTTGTGGCTGAAACAACAATTAACCGCTGCCTGGCTTGATTTACAGCAGAATAATGAAGAATCAAACCAGGTGAAAAACGAGCTATTGCCGAATGCTCAAAAAGCATCATCGCTTGCCATACAGGGATATCAAAAAGGCTTATACTCTTATGTTGAGCTTTTTAATGCCATGCGTCTTTTGTTTAATGAAGAACGTCATTATCAACAGGCGCATGCCAAGCGTGATATTGCCATGATTAAAATTACAGGGCTTCTAAGCCAGGGAGTGTCTTAATGTTAATGCGAACCATGATTAGTGTTTTGTTGCTTGCTTTCATTTCAACGGGGTATTGTTCTGAACAAGAACACGAAGAGCATAAAAGCCATCAAGATGAAGAAATAGTGAGCTTATCAAAAGAAGTCATAAAACAGTATCGTATCGAGATAGTCAAAGCAGGGCCACAGACGCTTGAGGTAACACGGGATATACTGGGGAAAATTGTCCCCAATGCCAATAAAACCATTTATATCTATCCTCGCTACGGTGGTATTATCAAGAAGATGACCAAGTTTTTGGGCGACAAAGCGCGCGAAGGCGAATTATTGGCAACTATTGAAAGCAATCAAACGTTACAAACCTACGAAGTGAGAGCCCCTTTTTCAGGTTATATTGTCAGAAAAAATACGAACCCAGGTGAGTTTGTAAAAACTGGAAGCCCAATTTATCAACTGGCCGATTTATCAACCGTTTGGGTGCAGTTATTTGTCTATCGGGAGAATGCTGAATTGATTAAAAAGGGTCAGGCCGTTGTGATTTACGATAAAAGCAAACCTACTAAATCGGCAACCAGTCAAATTGATTATGTATCGCCTTTAGGCGTTGAGCATAGTCAAACCATGATGGCAAGAGTCGTGCTAGACAACAATGCAGAGACGTTAACCTGGTTACCGGGGTTATACGTTAATGCAAGGGTAGTGATTGAGAAAAAACAAGTGGCAGTAGCCGTTAAAAATGCTGCCATTCAGACTTTTGAAGGTAAAAACGTGGTGTTTATCAAGACCAAAGAAGGATTTGAACCCAGGGTTTGTCAATTTGGTTTAGAAGGGCACAACTATACTGAAGTCAAAAAAGGCCTTAAAGCAGGTGATGAGTATGTTTCGGAAAACAGCTTTATCTTAAAAGCCGAACTTGAAAAAGACAGCGCTTCACACAGCCATTAGAGGAAGAGTATGTTAAAAGGAATTTTACAGTTTTCTATTAAACAGCGGTGGTTAATTTTAGTTGCCGTTTTCATCGTCATGTGCTTAGGTATTTATAATTATACCAAACTTCCGATTGATGCAGTTCCTGATATCACCAACGTCCAGGTACAGATTAATACGGAAGCGCCAGGTTATACACCCTTAGAAGTGGAGCAGCGCATCACTTATCCCATTGAAATTATTATGAGTGGTTTGCCAAAGCTTGATTATACACGCTCGATATCCCGCTATGGTTTGTCTCAAGTCACCGTTATTTTTAAAGAAGGAACCGATATTTATTTTGCCAGACAACTTATCTCCCAGCGTTTACAAGCGGTAAAAAATCAGCTCCCTGAAGGCATGAATCCCATGATGGGGCCTATTTCGACCGGTCTTGGTGAAATATACATGTATAAGCTCACCACAAATAAGCCTGATAAGTATACCCCAACGAAGCTTCGCACCATTCAGGACTGGGTTATCCGCCCGCAATTACGTAATGTGCCAGGCGTTGCTGAAGTGAATGCCATTGGCGGCTATACCAAGCAGTATCAAGTATCGCCGGATTTAACAAAACTAATTCGTTATGGGTTGACATTGCAAGATATTGAGGCGGCACTTAAAAAAAACAACGACAATGTCGGTGCTGGGTACATCGAGAAAAAAGGTCAGCAATTTTTAATGCGTGCACCAGGGCAATTAAAGACGAATGAAGATATTGAGAGAGTCGTTGTTAAAACCTTTGATGGTGTGCCTGTTCATATCTCAGATATTGCTGATGTTAGGATTGGTCATGAATTACGCCAAGGTGCGGGGCTTGCTGATGGTAGAGAAACAGTTATAGGTACGGTTTCCATGATTATCGGTGAGAACAGCCGCATTGTTGCACAAGACATTCACAAAGCCATACAAAAAGTCAATCAAACCTTGCCTAAAGGCGTTCAAATTGTCCCTGTTTATAACCGAACGAATTTGGTGAATGCCACAATTAAAACGGTCAGTAAAAATCTTGCAGAAGGCGCGCTATTAGTCATCGTAGTTCTCTTTTTGTTTTTAGGTAATTTTAGAGCTGCATTGATTACTGCTTTAGTCATTCCCATCACCATGCTGATAACCATTACTGGTATGGTGCAATATGAAATTAGTGCCAATTTGATGAGTCTTGGTGCACTTGATTTTGGTTTGATTGTTGATGGTGCGGTTATTATTGTAGAAAATTGCATTAAAAAGCTCGCCTGGCAACAGCATCATCTAAAAAGGACTCTTTCAGTCAAAGAGCGACTGGACACCGTACTAGATAGTGCCAATGAAGTGATTCGCCCAAGTCTTTTTGGGGTATTGATTATCACCATTGTTTATTTTCCAATCTTAACGTTAACGGGCGTTGAAGGAAAAATGTTTAAGCCTATGGCGCAAACGGTTATCATTGCCTTGCTTGGCTCTATTGTTCTTTCCATGACCTTTGTTCCAGCGTCAATATCGATTGCTCTATCCGGAAACATCAGTGAAAAGAGCAACCGCATTGTTTTGTTTTTCAGAAACCTATATAAACCATCTTTATTATTTTGTTTTAAATACCGCGCGTGGGTTATTTTCACATCTACTGCTCTTATCATAGCAAGTCTTTTTTTAGCTATGCGTATGGGCGGGGAGTTTATTCCCAGTCTTGATGAGGGTGATATCGCTTTACAAGCTTTACGAACTCCCTCAACCAGTTTGTCGCAGTCCATTGATATGCAAGAACATGTTGAAAAGATTGTTGAGCGTTTTCCTGAAGTCAAACTGGTTTATTCTAAAATTGGAACCGCTGAGGTAGCAACCGACCCCATGCCTCCTAACGTTGCAGATACTTTTGTTATTTTAAAACCAAGGGAAAAATGGCCTAATCCCAATAAGTCCAAAACCGCACTGATTAAAGAGATTCAAGAAAGGCTTGAAAAAGAACCAGGTAATAAATATGAATTCACCCAACCCATACAGATGCGTTTTAATGAGCTCATTTCAGGTATTCGTGCCGATGTAGCGATTAAAATTTATGGGGACGATCTTGAAAAGCTGCAATCTCTTGCCAAAGATGTCTTTAAGGTTGTTAATCCGGTGGAAGGGGCTGCTGATGCCCGAATCGAACAGGCAAGTGGTCTGCCTACCATTACTATTCGTATTGACCGTAAAAAATTAGCACTTTATGGCTTAAATATGCAAGATGCTCAGGATGCGGTAGAAACGGCTTTAAGTGGACGGGTAACCGGACTCGTTTATCTTGGCGATCAGCGTTTTGGTCTGGTGATTCGATTAAAGGATAAAGAACGTAAAGACAAAAATGTTTTGTCTAATATTTTTATTAAACTCCCTCCCAAAGCTGATGGTATTAATCATTTTATTCCTCTAAGCGAGGTTGCCTCTCTCGATGAAAAATTAGGACCCAACCAAATCAGTCGAGAAAACGGTAAGCGACGTATTTTTGTTTCCACTAACGTTAGAGACAGGGACTTGCGCTCTTTTGTTGATGAAATCCAGGCCAAGATAAAAAATAATGTTACTCTACCCCCAGGATACTGGATTGAATATGGTGGTGAATTTGAGCAAATGACCTCAGCGGTTAACCGGTTAATGGTGGTGGTGCCAATGACGTTATTGTTAATATTTGTATTATTGTTTATGGCTTTGCAGAGCAAACACGACACGATTGTGGTGTTTAGCGGCATTCCACTGGCTTTGACTGGTGGTGTTTTTGCCTTATGGATAAGGGGAATACCTCTGTCCATCTCCGCAGGTGTTGGTTTTATTGCCCTATCTGGGATTGCGGTATTAAATGGCCTTGTGATGATTACCTTTATTACCAATTTAAGAAAACATGGCCATCATCTGGTGTATTCAATCATTAGAGGAGCATTGGCTAGATTAAGACCCGTGTTAATGACAGCCCTTGTCGCATCGCTTGGGTTTGTGCCCATGGCTTTATCAACCAGCACAGGCGCTGAGGTGCAAAGGCCACTGGCAACTGTCGTTATTGGCGGTATCCTTTCATCAACATTTTTAACTTTGCTGGTGTTGCCGGGACTATATTATTGGGCGCATAAGTCAATTGAAAAGAAGAAACAAGGTAAGTTTGACAAATAATTAAAAAGAGGGATTTTAGAAAATGCAGACATGGCTGATAATTATGCTGCTTATCTTAGGGTTAGTGGCAATGAGTATTAGTGTATTCATTATTTTTAAAAAAACAATGAATACAAAATCCGTGCTATTTACGGGTATTGTGTTGTTGATACTTATCATTGCGGCTGCCTTTTTCCATGGGTTCTCAACAAAATTTTAAACTGGAAGGAAATATATATGAATCATAATGTGTTAAAAAAAAGCATTATCTGTTTGGGGTTAGTTTTATTGGGATGTAGCCTTATATCCTGTACAAAAGCGAATTCTACAGAAAATCACTCAAAAAGTGGTTATGAAGATGGCGTTGGTGACTTTGGTGGCGATGGAAGGCATAAACATAAAAATAAATAATAAAATGTGGTTGGCAGGGTGAAAAATAGAAGCTTTAATCGTTCTAACAACAATTATCATTGACTAAGAGTTTATTTTCTTACTTTAGATAGAATAATTGGTATCCCAGATATGCTATTAAATAATAAGGTATGTTTTATGTATATGCGCATGCTACCATTGATTTTCATTGGAATATTTTTAGGTGTTGGCAGTTATTTAGGGCTATTTAATGGTTTTAAAGAACAGGTATACAATTATATCCTTGTCTATAAAAAACCATCTGATTGGAATGATCGAGGTGTAGATTATATCACAGGCCATGGTGTTTCTCAAAATTACCAGCAGGCTGCAAAATGGTTTCGCAAATCTGCAAAACAAGGTGAAGCTTTTGCGCAGCGCAACCTTGGTATTTTGTATGCAACTGGAATAGGGGGCTCACAGGACTACAACGAAGCTTTTAAATGGTTTCGAAAAGCTGCTGAAAAAAATGACCCTGTTGCTGAATTTAACCTAGGAGTCATGTATGAACTAGGCCTTGGTGTTTCATACAATACGAGCGAGGCTTTCAAATGGATTAATAAATCAGCGAAACAAGGATTTCGAGATGCAGAGCGAGATCTTGGGCTCATGTATTTAATGGGTAAAGCCGTACCACAAAACCATAATGAGGCGATTATATGGATTCGCAAGGCGGCTGAAAAAGGTGATCGAATGGCTCAGGTTACTCTTGGAACAATGTATGCTGCAGGTTATGGCAAGGTTATTGTACAAAACTATATTGAAGCGATGAAGTGGTTTTCTCATGCTGCGAAACAGGGAGATGCTATCGCTCAATATAATATCGGGGTGCTATTTTATAAAGGCAAAGGAGTAACTAAAAATGTCAAAGAAGGGGTAAAATGGTTTCATTTAGCCGCTAAGCAAGGCTTGCCACAAGCCCAATTTGCATTAGCTATGTGTTCTGAGTGTGGTGAAGTTATCTTTCAAAACAATATTGAAGAGCATAAGGTCTTGGAAAAAACAGCTAACAATGGTTATCCAAAAACTATAGAAATCTTGCAGAATTTTAATTTACATTAAGAGGAAAAATTATTTTTTCGTCAATTGAGTCAGTCACTTGCCATCTTTTTTGTATAAAATCTAATCGAGGAAGCGCATGAATAACAAATCCAACTCAAAGGTTATAACCGCCTCAAAAGAGAAAAGATTGTTTATAGCAACATTTGTAAATATTTTGCTGACTGTCGCTCAAATTATTGGTGGCCTTATATCCGGTAGCTTATCACTAATTTCTGATGCACTTCATAATTTCAGTGATGCTGCCTCACTGCTTCTAGCTCTGCTTGCTGTAAAAATCGGTCAAAAAAAGCCTGATTTATCAAAAACGTTTGGGTATCAAAGAGCAGAGACGGTTGCTGCATTAATCAATTTTACAACTTTAATTATTATTGGCTTGTTTTTAATGTATGAAGCGGTTATCAGATTGATTTACCCTAAGCCAATTTCAGGTTGGATGGTTGTCATTATTGCAATCATTGCGTTGATAGTAGATATAATAACCGCGATGCTCACTTATAAGGAATCTAAAAAAAGCATGAACATAAAGGCTGCTTTTTTGCATAATCTAACCGATGCATTAGCTTCCGTTGGGGTGGTTGTGGCGGGTACTTTAATACTGCTATACAATTGGTTATGGGTGGATGCTGCAGTCACTTTTCTCATCTCAGCTTATGTTTTATGGCAAGGACTTCGTGAAATTCCTAAAGCCATTCATTTGCTCATGGAAGGTGCGCCATACGATGTTGACATCGCTGAAATAATAGACGGCGTTGAGCGCTTAGGTGGTGTGAAAGAATTGCACCACGTTCATGTTTGGCAAATCAATGAGCAGCTGAACGCGCTTGAAGCGCATGTGGTTGTTGAAAATCACCCTGATAATGCCTCGTTAAAAAAGGAGATAAAGCAGTTATTAAAACAAAAATATCATATCGGACATTCTACTTTGGAATTTGAATGAAGGATTGTTGCTGTTTTCATATGTGGTGCTACTGTCGGTACTTAGTGGTACTATTTGAAACTTCATGTGTCTATAAATAGATTTAAGGTTTTAAAGATTCTTTGAAAATTTCCAAAGCTTCTTTTATAACATAAAGGCCAATAACAAAGCCCACTATCAAATCCGGATAGCGTGATTTTGTTAACAAAACCAAAATTCCAGAAAAAATAACGCCTATGTTGGCAACAACATCCGCTCTCGTAAATATCCAGGTAGCACGAAGATGTACTTCGCCATTACGAAACTTTTTAAGAAGTTTCAATACAATGGTGTTTATAATCAGCGATATACAAGCCACCCCAATCATAAGGCTACTTTCAGGAGAGCTTCCATACCATGCGCGTCGTCCTACTTCAAATAAAACGCCTAACCCTAAGAAGCATAACAATCCTCCGCTAGTGACTGCTATGGTTTTCTTTAATTTAGCTGTTCGGCCTACCGCTATTAGTCCAAGAGAGTATGCAAAAGAGTCGGCAAGCATGTCAAAAGAATCAGCAATAAGTGCCGTAGATTGAGCAATAATACCGGCAATGAGTCCCACCACAAACATCAGTGCGTTTAAGATGAGCGCAATAGTAAGTGTTTTTCGCTCTGCTTTTGTCGTAGCAGTCTGTTGACATCCACAATCAGTCATTTACGAATATTAGCTCATTGGTCTTGATGTGTCTGTGGTGCTGTCATATCTGAATGTTTTTGGTGGTCCATCATAGTCATATGAGCAGAGGGGGTTTTGAAATAACCTTTTACCCAGTAATTGATACCGAAATAACTTGTGCACAATAAGGCAAAAATGGCAAGTAAGGTTATAAGATACCCAAAGAATTTTGCAAGGCCCACGCCACTTCCGTTATTACGACAAGCCCACACTAAAAATCCCACCCCAAAAGCGAGTGCAATGAGTTCAGCTGCAAAAGCTAAATCAAGTAAAAACATCATAGTGTTGTCCTCCTAACTGTTGTTGAATTCCATTTTCTAAGTAAAGTCATAAGCAATTGAATTGCATATAAAATTAATAGTAACATAGGTTATAAATTGTGCGACATATATTCTTAAATAAATTATTATCAGCTATTTCAACACCAGAGGAAAGAATATAGTTTGCAAAAGTTAGTTATAATGACTTTAATAGACACCGCACAATTATTTGATACATGCGATATGTGAAATCAATGGAAGTGCTTTCTCTTAACAGGGTATTTCGAGGCATAGGTCGTTCCATTACTCCCCACACCCTTTAGCTGCCTAAAGGATCAATTTATCCAAAACTCAGGTTTGTACGCAAATTATAATCTATTGAAAAATACAGGGAAAAATGTAATATATGTTGAGCTTGAGATCCAATGATCAAAAAGGATATCTAATATATCACACTGAAATAAACACTGAATCCAATCTCTAATTCAGATTTAGAAACAAATACATGTGAAAAAGGAGTTTGAGCGGCAGATGGAAGAAATAAACCAATCTAATCACAGAGTCGAGCAACTCTCTCCCTGGTGGCGTCGCTCGGTATTGATAATTATGCTGTTAGGGTTTTCAGTTCTAATATCATTAACTTATAAAGTTCAACAGGATGCGCCGCCTATACCGCAAAAAGTTATTAATCCTCAAGGGGAACTTATTTTTGGTAAAACAGATATCTTATCAGGTCAGTCTATCTTTCTTAAATATGGTTTAATGAATAATGGAAGCATATGGGGACATGGTGCTTATCTTGGTCCAGATTTTTCAGCACAATATTTACATAATTTAACTTCAGGGGTTGCTGATTATATTGCAAAAGAGCAATATAACGTCCCATTTAAGGAGCTTCAAACAGAACAAAAGGAGGTTGTTAATGCTTTAACTCGAGAGTTATTGAAAAAAAATCGATTTGAACCGAGCAATAAAGTTCTACATTTTACAGAGGCTGAAACGAAGTCATATAACCAACAAATTAAATGGTGGTCAAATTATTTTACATCACCTTCTGGCAATGGTGGTTTACCTCATAATTTTATCAACTCAAACCAAGAGTTAAGGGATTTAGTCGCTTTTTTCTCATGGACTGCTTGGGCATCTGTTGCTAAGCGGCCTGGCGAGGTAACCACATACACGAATAACTTCCCTTATGACCCCCAAGCTGGCAACTATCCATCAAGTGCAGCTTTATTTTGGAGTGCAATGAGTCTAATTGCCTTGCTCGGAGGTACAGCACTTGTATTATTGGCATTTGGTAAATTTGATTATCTGGGTTGGAAACGTAATCCTGATAAAGCTGCTCCTATCTTCAAAGTTGGAAATCCAAGCCGCAGCCAACAGGCAACCCTCAAATTTTTTGTAGTGGTGGTATTTTTGTTTTTGTTGCAGGCATTGGTGGGTGGGCTAACAGCACACTATCGAGCGGAGCCAGAGAGCTTTTTTGGATTGGATTTATCTAATATTTTTCCGAGCAATGTGGTACGTACTTGGCATTTGCAACTGGCAATTTTCTGGATAGCAACCTCATATGTTGCAGGTGGATTGCTCTTAGCTCGCGAGATAGGTGGTCAAGAAAAAAAATATCAGGCAGCTTATATTCACATACTGTTTTTCGCTTTGGTTATCGTTGTAATCGGTAGTCTATTAGGGGAATGGGCCGGTACATTTCAATGGTTGTCAAAATATTGGTTTTGGTTTGGTCAGCAAGGATGGGAATATCTTGAGTTAGGTAGAGCCTGGCAAATAGGGCTAGCTGTAGCACTAGTATTTTGGTTTGTATTATTATTGCGGAATATTGCCCCAGTTATCAAAGATCCTGAATTAGGAGAAATATCGCGTTTATTTCTTTTAGCTGCACTAGCCATTCCATTTTTTTATCTGCCGGCAATGTTTTTTGATAATAATACACATTTTTCAATTGTTGACACTTGGAGGTTTTGGATTATTCATCTGTGGGTAGAAGGTTTTTTCGAATTTTTTGTAACGGTATTAGTCGCAACAATTTTGTTAGGCTTGAACGTCGTCACTCGTACCACGGCAGTACGGGTCATCTACTTGGATGCAATTCTGTATTTCGGTGGTGGACTTATTGGAACAGGACATCATTGGTATTTCAATGGCCATAGTGAAATGAACATGGCATTTGCTGCCATTTTTTCTGCAATGGAAGTAATTCCTCTCACTTTATTAACGCTTGATGCATGGGATTTTGTGAAAGTTACTGAAGCAGAGCGCTTACCCTCGGGAGAACCAATACGCATTCCACATCAATGGACGTTTTACTTTATCATGGCTGTAGGTGCTTGGAATTTTGTTGGGGCAGGGGTATTTGGATTTCTCATAAATTTGCCGATTGTCAGTTATTTCGAAATAGGAACCATGCTCACTCCCAATCATGGTCATGCAGCCATGATGGGTGTTTTTGGCATGTTGGCAGTTGCACTATTAGTATTTTCAATGCGGCATGTTTCTACTGATACGCAATGGGAATCTTTGGAAAAATACATCAAAATTTCGTTTTGGGGACTAAATATCGGTTTATTGATGATGGTTGTTTTCAGTTTATTCCCTGGTGGTGTATTACAACTCTATGATGTATTAAATAATGGTTATTGGCATGCGCGCAGTTTGGAGTACGGCGGACAGGAAACTGCGAGGCTGCTGGAATGGTTGCGTACTCCTGGCGATTTAGTATTTATAATTGTAGGAATTTTACCGCTATTGTATGCGGTGACTAAATCTTACTTAAATCTTAAACGAAAGCCATAATTTAGATTTTAATCTCGCTCTATGTGCTACCCCCTATTTCCGGAAAACATCCTTGATATTTTTAAACAATTTAAAACAGACTAAAGCTAGCCACTCAAAAAGGATAATGATATCAACAATGTGCTTACTTTAAAGGATTTGCTATTGAATAATCGGTGTTTCTTGCATAGAATTAAAACATTCTACTGGGATACTATCAAAGTAAGTAAATTTGTATATTTTACCACAGGCATTGATAATGATTTCATGCTTGATGATTAATATAACATCAGTGCAAACTCATTATTTATTTGGGATAGCAATTGATTAAAATTAGATTATCATTAATTGAGGATATTCCTCTGCACCGGATTGT
>CETO01088810.1_pt1 | contig 14965 bp, 16 predicted proteins | sample 531351 | NCBI WGS metagenome assembly CETO01 (sample SAMEA2622678, study PRJEB7988) | marine metagenome | isolation source: saline water (ENVO:00002010), including | reverse complement strand
GGAAATGGACTCTGGAGATCTTTTCTTGACGGCATTGGAAATGCTTTTGGTTATGCGGTGATTTTGATAATGGTAGGATTTTTTAGAGAACTTCTTGGTTCTGGTACACTATGGGGTATTCCCATATTAGGTGATCCGATTGACAAGACAGGATTATATGCCTTTGGATATGAAAATAATGGCTTTATGTTGCTTTCCCCAATGGCACTTATTGTAGTAGGACTTATAATTTGGGTTCAAAGAGCAAAAAGTAAACATTTAATAGAGGACTAAATGGAACACATAGAACTATTTTTTAAGTCTGTCTTTATAGATAATATGGTATTTGCTACATTTTTAGGAATGTGTTCATATCTGGCTGTCTCAAAAAAAGTTTCTACTGCGATTGGATTAGGTGCAGCAGTTACATTCGTCCTAGCAATCACAGTCCCACTAAATTGGCTGCTTGATCAATATATTTTACAAGATGGCGCATTAGCTTGGTTACACCCGAGTTTAATTGATTATGATTTAAGTTTTCTGTCATTTATTATGTTTATAGCAACTATAGCAACAATGGTTCAATTAGTTGAGATTATTGTGGAGAAATTCTCTCCTTCCTTGTATAATTCACTAGGAATTTTCTTACCACTTATTGCGGTTAACTGTGCTATTTTAGGAGGATCCTTATTCATGCAGTCCAGAGAAATTGCTTCAATTCAACTAGCTACAACCTATGGGGTTGGCTCTGGATTTGGATTTTTCCTAGCCATTTTAGCAATAGCTGCTATTAGGGAAAAAATAAGATATTCATCTGTTCCTGGTCCCCTGAGAGGTTTAGGCATTACATTCATAATAACGGGACTTATGGCGATTGGCTTTATGAGTTTTGGAGGAATGTTAACCGGTGGAGATGAAGCACCCAAGCAAGAGCTGGTTCAAAATGATGAACCAAATAATGCTATTGAGATTGAAGATGATCAAGAAGAAATTGTATATGAAACTAATAATGATATAAATTAAAATGTTTTTAGCAACATCCATAATGCAGTCAATTTTTTTAGTAGTGGGAATCCTACTTGTTGTTTCACTACTTTTAATTTTACTTTTACTCTTTGTGAAAGAAAAATTAGCTCCCTCCGGACCTGTTAAAATCAAAATTAATGGTGAAAAAGAAATAGAGGTTGCATCGGGAGATTCATTGCTTACAACTCTTAGTGGGCAAAAGATATTTCTCCCGTCAGCATGTGGAGGAGGTGGTACTTGTATTCAATGTGAGTGCCATGTAAAATCTGGGGGTGGTGAGGCACTTCCTACCGAAACACCTCATTTTACCAGAAAAGAATTAAAATCAGGAGCAAGACTTGCATGTCAAGTAAAAGTTAAGCAAGATATGGATATTACAATTCCTGAAGAGGTATTTGGAATTAAGAAATGGGAAGCAGAAGTTGTAAGTAACTACAATGTTGCATCATTTATAAAAGAGTTTGTAGTTAGAATCCCTGAAGATATGGATTACAAAGCTGGCGGATATATTCAAATCGAGATACCAGAAACGGAAGTAAAATTCAGTGACATGGACATAACAGCTCATCCTGAGGAGCACGACTCAGCTGATAAATTTAAGTCAGAGTGGGATAACTTTAAAATATGGCCCTTAGTTATGAAAAATGGTGAAACAGTTGAAAGAGCATATTCAATGGCATCATTTCCAGCAGAAGGAAGAGATATTATGTTGAATGTAAGAATCGCGACTCCTCCCTTTGATAGAAAAACAAATGATTGGATGGATGTTAACCCAGGGATAGCATCTTCCTATATATTTTCCAGAAAACCAGGAGATAAAGTAACAATTTCTGGCCCCTATGGTGAGTTTTTTATTAATGAATCAGATGCTGAAATGCTTTATGTTGGTGGTGGTGCTGGTATGGCACCTATGAGATCTCATTTATATCATCTGTTTAGAACATTACAAACGGGAAGAAGAATTACCTTTTGGTATGGCGGAAGATCAAGAAAAGAGCTATTTTATTTAGACCACTTTTATAAACTTGAAAAAGACTTTCCAAATTTCAAATTCTATGTAGCTCTTTCAGATCCACTTGAGGAAGATAATTGGAAGGTTAAGAAAGATTTAAATTCTGACGGAGACGGATTTGTTGGCTTTATTCATAATTGTGTTATCGATCATTATCTGAATGACCATGAGTCTCCTGAGGACATTGAGTTATATTTCTGTGGCCCCCCTCTTATGAATCAAGCTGTTCAAAAAATGGGAGAAGATTTTGGAATTCCTGACGAAAATATTCGCTTTGACGATTTTGGAGGTTAAAATTTAAATTATCTAACTTTATTCCTCTCATGAAGAATATAGTATCTCTATTATTTCTTTTTCTTTTGGTCTCATCATGTGATAACAATCGTCTTACAAGCATAAGTGGTCTAGTCTATGGAACGACTTACAATATTCAATTTTATAGCCCTACAAACCAAAATTTTTCAAAAGAAATTGATAGCATTCTTGCTGAAATTGACAACTCGATGTCAACTTACAAACCAAATTCTATAATTTCAAGAATAAATAATAATGATGATGATGTACTAATTGATCAACATTTTAAAAATGTTTTCCACTCATCAAAAAAAATATTTGATAGTACTAAGGGAAGATTTGATCCATCTATTGGATTATTGGTTAATTATTGGGGTTTTGGAGCTGAAAAATACTCAGTGAATTCTAGAAAAGAATTATCTAACTATCTAGCAAAAGTTGGTCTTGATAAATTTGATATTGTAGATGATAAATTTATTAGGCCCTATGACTCGTACATTGATTTTAATGCAATAGCTAAAGGTTATGCTGTAGATCAAATAGGAAGTTTTCTAAATGAACAAAAAATTGATAATTACCTAGTTGAAATAGGGGGAGAAATAATAGCTTCAGGTACTAATATCAATAAAGAAAAGCCATGGGTCATTGCCATTGATATGCCAAGATTTGATGGCGATAGAAGTATTTATAGTACTTTAGAATTAAATAATGTATCTCTTGCATCTTCAGGAACATACAGAAAATTTAAAATAGATTCACTTGGTAATCGTTATGCTCATATAATTGACCCCTTCTCAGGCTATCCGACTAAGACTAATATTTTAAGCGTTACGGTCAAATCAATTAAATGTATAGATGCTGATGCTTACGCAACTGCACTTCACACCATGAGTATAGATGAAATAAAAGAGTTCTTAAGCAATAATGATCAAATTTCATCTCTAATTATCTTTGAAAACGATAATAATGAGCTTGATGAATTGGTATTAAATAATTTTTATTAATCAATTATTTCCTACAAACAGGAATTAACTCATTTTTGGGTAAACAATATTTAATAATTTCCTCAGGCTTTAGTTTTGAGATATAATCACATTTTTCGACATCAAAACCAACTTTTTCTAGTCTTTCAAAAAAATCCATTCCATATATTCTAACATGATCATATTGCCCAAAGGCTTTATTTCTTTGCGCTGGGTCAGTAATGCTAAAATCTTCGTATGTTTTTTTACTTGACATATTGAGTGGTACTTGGAAAATTCCAACACCACCTTTTTTCATTACTCGATATAATTCCTGCATAGCTTTCTTATCGTCAATGATATGCTCAAGAACATGGTTGCATAATATAAAGTCATATGTCTCATCATCTAGTGGTAAATTGCAAATATCAGCCTTAATATCAGCCAATGGAGAATCTAGATCAATAGTGTTATATGAAATATTTTTAAGTTTTTTAAATCTTTCAAGGAATGCTGACTCAGGTGCAAAATGAAGTACATTAATTTGTTTTTTAAAAAAATCTGTTTCATTTTTTAGGTATAACCATAGTAGCCTGTGACGTTCGAGTGAAAATGTTGATGGCGATAGTGCATTTTTTCTTACCTCATTATAACCATATGGAATAAATTTTCTAAAGGAAGAACCGTCAATAGGATCAACATACTTCTTACCTGATAAAAATATTTTTATAGCTGGTTTTAATATGAAACTTAACCTGGTAAGAATTCGCCTTGGAATTATATTTAGAATAATTTTTACTAAACTATTCATCAAGAAAAGTAGTTATGAAATTCATCTTCCTCATTTGAGGATACTTTTAATGAGTCGTAGATGTATTCAAAAGTCGAAAGAATCTCTGGTTGACCTTCAATAATAGCTATATTGTGTTCAAAATGCACACTGGGGAGGTTGTCTCTTGTTGTTATCGTCCATCCGTCATCATGTTGTATAATTTTAGGAGTCTTCATATTAATCATTGGTTCAATAGCTACTACCATACCTTCTTGAAGTTTTTTCCCAGTACCTTTTCTACCATAGTTAGGTATTTCAGGTTTTTCGTGCATTATTTTCCCGATACCATGTCCAACCAATTCCCTTACAACTCCATAGCCACTTTTTTCACAATGATTCTGAATGGCAAAACCAATATCACCAACTCTATTACCTAACTTAAATTCTTTAATTCCGATATAAAGGGACTCCTTTGTTACTTTCAATAGTTTTTTTATATCATCTGAGACTTCACCAACTGCAAATGTATATGCGTGATCTCCGTAAAAATTATTTTTCAGAACCCCACAATCTATTGAAATTATATCACCGTTTTTTAAAGGCTCGTTATTGGGAATACCATGAACAACCTGAGAATTTGGGCTTGTGCATAGGGTATTTGGAAAGTCATACAAACCCAAAAAACCTGGTGTGGCATCATTATCTCTAATAAATTCTTCAGCTATTTTGTCAAGCATCAAAGTAGTGACACCCTCTTTGATTTCTTTTGCTAATACGCCTAAAGTTTTTGAAACCAAAAGTGCACTCTCCCTTATCAATTCGATTTCTTCTAATGTTTTCTGTAAACTCATAACTTTATATAAGTGGTTTTTCAGTCATTTCGACTGGAATCTTAACATTCATAATTTTTAAAATTGTAGGGGCAATATTTGACAAGATTCCACTAGAAATAGATTTATAATCTGAGTTAATTAAAATCAATGGAACTAGGTTTTTTGTATGTGCAGTATTTGGAGTTCCATCTTCATTTACCATAACGTCGCAATTACCGTGATCAGAAATTAATAATATTATATAATCATTTTCTATACAACTATTTACTAGCTTTTCAACACACTTATCTATTGTTTCACATGCCTTGATTGCAGCTTCAAAATTCCCAGTATGACCAACCATATCTCCATTTGCAAAATTCAAACAAATAAAATCATTAGTTTGATTTTTTATTTCTTTAAGTAAGTCATCGGTGATTTCGATGGCACTCATTTCAGGTTTTAGATCATAAGTTGCTACGTCAGGTGAATTTTTTAAAATCCTCTTTTCGTGTTTAAACGGTTTTTCTCTGCCTCCTGAAAAGAAAAAAGTAACATGAGGGTATTTTTCTGTCTCGGCTATCCTCAGTTGTGTCTTATCATTTTTTTCTAAAACTTCCCCTAATGTATTTTTTAAGTCTTTATTTTGAAAAATAACATTAATATTTTTAAAATTACTATCATAATTAGTCATTGTTACAAAATGGTATTTTTCATTTTTAGTTTCAAATTCATTAAAATCTGATTGAGTCATTGCTTTTGTTAGCTGTCTGCCTCTGTCAGTTCTAAAATTGAAGAAAATCACAACATCATTTTCTGAGATGATTGCAATGGGATTTCTATCACTGTCAACTTTAACCATTGGTTTTAAAAATTCGTCAGTACAGTTATTATTATAAGAATTTTCAATCTCTTCACTGAAATTTGAAACATGTTTTCCTTTACCCCGACAAATCAAATCATATGCAAGCTTTATTCTTTCCCATCTATTATCTCTGTCCATTGAGTAATATCTTCCGACAACTGAAGCTAATTTGCATTTTTTATCCTCCAAATATTTTTCTGCATTTTTGATATCCTCAATTGAGGATTTTGGATCTACATCACGACCGTCAGTGAAACCGTGTATAAATACTTGAGATTTATATTTTTCAGAAATTTTAATTAGCTCGTACAAATGATCAGAGTGAGAGTGAACTCCGCCATTACTTATTAACCCGATCAAATGAACCCTTTCATTATTTTTATCAGCATATTCAAAAGCATTATTTATAACTTCATTGGAGTGAAAACTCCTATCTTTTATCGAAATATTTATCCTGGACAACTCTTGATATACAATTCTTCCGGCTCCTAGGTTTAGATGTCCAACTTCACTATTTCCCATTTGCCCATCAGGAAGCCCAACTTCTATGCCATCAGTTTTTAGAGTCGCATTGGGATATTTAGTATATAATGAATCAATAAAAGGTGTATCAGCATTATCAATGGCTGAGATATTTGGAATAATAGAATTGCCCCATCCATCTAAAATCATTAATAAGACCTTATTTTCTTTCATTATTCAAAGATATAATATTGGGACTTTTAAATTATGTTTTTAAGATTAAACCCACTTTCTATTTCAAATTTTTCTCCACCTTTTTTGAAAATTACGGCAAGCTTAGACCCTTTTAAAAAAATATCATCTCCCAAAACATGAAGTGTAGAACCTTCTCTCAAGCCAACTACAAATTGATCATTTAGTTTGTGAAACTCATTAATTCTTGTTTCTCGTGACTCTCCCATATGTTCAAGCCCATTGATTGGATCAAGATAGTGAGGATTTATATTGAAATGAATTAGTTCTAAAGCTTTAAAGCTTTCTACTTGAATTATGGGCATATCATTAGTAGTTCCAATCGTTAAACCACAAATATTTGTACCAGCACTAGTTCCTAAATATGGAATTCCAGAATTAATTTTATCCCTTAAATCATCTATCATATTATATTGATACAACTTATTAAGTAGTAAAAATGTATTTCCGCCACCAATAAATATTCCATCACATATTTTGAGAGATTCTCTTAAGTTTTCATCTCTGTATTTAATTATTTGGAGATTCAGTGGATTAAACACTTTCTCTACTTTTTTAGTATAATCTAGGTGAGAAATACCAGAAGGTCTTGCATATGGGATGAAAAGAATTTTTTTACAGCCTAAAAATAAAGCTCTAATTTCATCATGTAAATATTCAAGATACCCTTGGCCATAAATTGCTGAGGTGCTGGCCAGTAACATTTTTTTCATAAAATTTATGAGTTACTTTAGTTAAATAAACTTACTCATTATATTTGTATAAAGCTAAGTCAAATTATGATTTTATTTATTAGTGGACCAGAAATCGGTTTTATTATTTTTATCATGGTTCTTTTATTTGGAGCAGATAAAATTCCAGATTTTGCAAGGAACCTTGGAAAAGGGATTAATAGCATTAAACATGCAACCAATGAAATTAAACAAGAGATTAATAATTCCAAGCAAACTATTGAAAAAAACTCTGATATTTCAAGCCAGGTAAAATCTGAAATAGATAAAGTAAAATCCGAAATTGACTCTGTTACAGGCTCAATAAAGAGAGATTTATAATTTCACAGAGATACTTATTCCATCTCTTAGAGGAAGTATTACTGATAATAGGCTAGAATCTTTAGCTAGTTTTTTGTTGAATTCGTCAATTATTTTTGTTGTTCTGTCATGAACTTGTTGGTTTTCCAAAATTTTACCATGCCATAAAACATTATCAGTCAACAATATTCCACCTTTTTTTAATTTTTTGGAAATAATATTTAAATAATTTAAATAATTTTCCTTGTCGGCATCTAAGAATATCAAATCGAAATTTTCTTTAATTTCAGAAATGATATCTAATGCATTTCCAGTATGTTGTTTTATTTGATTTCTATATCCAGATTTTTCAAAATATTTATTCTGTATTTCTAGAAGCTCCTCATTTTTATCAATTGTGTGTATGACTCCATCAACATCTAAACCCTCTGCCATACATAGGGTTGAGTATCCAGAGTATGTGCCAATTTCTAAAACATTAGTTGGTTTAATAATTTTCGATATGATTCTCAAAAGATTTCCTTGGGCTTTTCCACTTAACATTATTGGGTTAAGACACTTTATTTCAGTTTCCCTTCTTAAATCGGCAAGGATTTTACTTTCATCGGAAGAGTGAATATCAATGTAATCAGAGATGTCTTTATTAAAAAAACCCATTTCTTTAATCTTTGATTAAATCTTCAAACTTGAATTTGAAATTTTTAAATCTTGGATCAGAAACGTTTTTGATATAGGGGTGATTTGGGTTGTTTTTTTTGAAATTTTGATGATAATTCTCTGCAATCCAAAATTTTCTAAAGGGATAAACCTCAGCTGCAACCTTTAAACCAGTCTTAGATTCAACTTCCTTTATTTTAGTGCTTATAAGTTCCTTTTGTATATTATTTTGATAGAAAATAATTGACCTGTACTGTGGTCCACTATCTGGGCCTTGTCCGTTAATTTGATCAATATCCTGAGACCCAAAATATACATCTAGCAGATTAGAAAAAGTTATTTCATTGGGGTTGTAAGTAACTTCAATTGTTTCTGCATGGCCTGTCATCCTTGTATTAACTAAACCATAAGTAGGGTTATTTGTATCACCACCTGAATAGCCGCTAATAACCTCATTTACACCAATTAGGCTTTCATAAATAGCTTCAACACACCAAAAACATCCACTGGCAAAATAAGCTTTATGTTCATTTTTGTTGTTTACAACAACAGGTTCTAAGTCAAGTTGCGGACTTCTTGGATTTTCTTGTGCGCAAGAGCTATAAAATAGTCCTAAAATAACGAATGAAATAATAAGTTTATTCAAAGCAGATTTATATACTTGAAAACAGTTTTTCCATTTTCTCTTTTTGCTCATTAGCTAAGACTTCATCAACTAATATTCTACCACTATGTTCGTCTGTAATTATTTTTTTTCTGGAAGCAATTTCCATTTGGATTTGTGGAGGTATAGTGAAGTAGGATCCACCTGCAGCTCCTCTTTCGATAGGAACAATAGCTAATCCATTTTTGACATTACTTCTAATTTTACTGTATGCAAACAATAGTCTTTCTTCAATAAATTTCTTGTAGTCTTCAGACTTTTTCAGCAACATATTCTCTTCTTTTTCAGTTTCTTTGAGTATGGTGTCAAGCTCGCTCTTTTTGTGCTTTAAGTGGTCTGTTTTTTCAGAAAGAGTGGTTTTCACTGATTCAACTGATTCATTTTTTAATTCGATTTGCGCTTTAAACTCATTAATATTTTTTTCAGCAAGTTGAATTTCAAGTTCCTGATACTCAGTTTCTTTAGTTAGTGAGTCAAATTCGCGGTTGTTTCTAACATTTTTTTGCTGCTCAGTATATTTCTTCATTAAAGACTTAGCTTCTTCAATTAGATTCTTCTTTTCAGAAATTTGATCATTTAATTCACCAAGACTATTATCTAGTTTTTCAATCCTTTTATTAAGTCCTTCTATTTCATCCTCTAAATCTCTAACTTCTAAAGGTAATTCACCTCTAATGTCCTTGATTTTATCGATTCTTGAATCAATTAATTGCAAATCATATAATGCTCTTAATTTTTCTTCAACTGTTGGTTCTTTCTTCTTTGCCATCTTAGGTGTATTTTACAGGGTTTGTATTTTTTTCTGTTAAAGCGATTGCAAAATTAGGGAATTTTTTTGTAAGAATATCATACAATAAATTTTTTGTAAACTGCTCACTTTCGTAATGACCAACATCAATTAATAAAATTGAATTTTCAGCCTTAAAAAAATCATGATATTTTAGATCGGCTGTTACATACGCATCAGCATTAACCGAAATTGCTTTTTCGATACCGAAACTTCCAGAACCGCCTAAAACTGCTACTTTTTGTATAGGTTTATTTATCAAATTTGAATGTTTTATAAATTTTATACCAAGTGTCTTTTTTATAAAATCAAAAAATTCAATTTCTTTCATTGGCTTTTCTAATTCGCCATACATCCCCATACCAATATTTTCATTAACATTCTCGAGTGTTTGAATTTCATATGCAATTTCTTCATAAGGGTGAACTTCTCTAAGGGCATACATTACTTTTTCCTCAAGGTGTTTTAAGTAAGTTATATTTATACAAACTTCCTTTTGATTTGTGTCTTTTAGCTTGTTTCCTACAGTGGGATTTGAATTCTCATTTCCTTTAAAAGTTCCAACTCCCTCATAAGAAAAGCTACAGTTATCGTATTTTCCGATTGAACCAGCTCCAGCACCGAAAAGGTTCTTTTTTAAAGAATCTGCATTATTTTTTGGAATATATGTGGTCAGTTTTTTAATTGTTTTAGTTTTGGGGATTAAAACTTTTTGATTTGAAATCCCTAATGCTTCAGACAATTTCATACTAACTCCCTTATTTGAGTTGTCTAGTGCTGTATGGATAGCAAAAATTGAAATATTATTTTTAACAGCTAACAAAATTGAATCGTTAACATAATTTCCAGGTGAAAGCCTTTTTAAACCACTAAATATGATAGGATGAAAGCTAATTATTAGGTTACTATTTGAACTAATTGCTTCTTCAATAACCTCTTTTGTAGAATCAAGACACACTATTATACCACTAACTTCATCATTTTTATTCCCTACAAGAAGACCAGTATTATCAAAATCCTCCGAATACTTTAGTGGTGCATAACCGTCTAAAAAGTCGATTACATCTTTAACAATCATTATACAATTATTTATTTCAAAGATAAATAATTACTTTAGTTACGATGAAATTGCTCAAAAAAATAATTTATTGGAAACTAAGCCTGCAGTTTTATTTAGTTACTTTTTTAAGAAATAAATTTTATGATTTTGGTGTATTTAAATCATATTCTTTTGAAACTCCTGTTATTAGTGTGGGAAATTTATCTGTAGGTGGAACAGGTAAGACGCCATTTGTTGAATTTTTAATTAGACATTTTTCAAAAAATTATAAAGTAGCTGTACTTAGCAGAGGCTATAAAAGAAAATCAAAGGGATTTATTTTAGCTTCAGATTCAGATGATTCAAATTCAATTGGTGATGAGCCCTTTCAGTATTACTCTAAATTTAAAAATATTAGGGTCGCTGTAGATAAAAAAAGAAAACGTGGTATAAAAAAATTAATCAAGGCCGGAGTTAACATGATTATCTTAGACGATGCTTTTCAGCATAGGAAAGTAGACCCAAAATATTCGATATTGTTAACAGATTACTCGAATCTTTATTTCAACGATTATCTTTTACCAAGAGGTAATTTAAGAGAATCTAAAAGCGGATACAGAAGGGCAGATGCTATTGTAATAACAAAATGCCCCGAAAATTTTTCTGAAACTGATAAAAAAAATATAATGGATAGAATAAATTTAAATTCAAATCAGCAGATTTTTTTTAGTAAGATAAAATACTCTGATAATTTATTTTCTGCTGACAGTTCCATAAAAATTTCAGAACTATTTAATAAAAGGGTGAATCTGGTTACTGGCATCGTTAATTCAGCAGTTTTAATTAAATACTTAGAAAATAAAGGTCTGATAATTAACCATTTTAGATTTGCAGACCATCACGACTATAAAGAAAAGGATATTGTAAATTTTTCTAGCGAAATAATTATCACAACGGAAAAAGATTACACCAAACTTAGAAAATTTGAGATTAAAGACTTGTATTATCTTCCAATTTCTATGGAAATTTTAGGTGATGAAAATATTTTAAAGCATATCGAGCATAAAATAGGATAACCTACTGAATATGTTTCCTAGCTCTGTATGAGGACCTGACTAATGCACTACTTTCAAAGTGTCTAAAACCTAATTTTTCACCGATTTCTTTGTACTCTAAAAATTCATCAGGAGTTACAAATCTTTGAACCTGAAGGTGTTTTTTACTTGGCTGTAAATACTGACCGATTGTAACTATATCTACCTTGGCATTTTTCAAATCATATATCGTTTCAATAACTTCTTCTTTGGTTTCTCCAAGGCCTAGCATGATTCCAGATTTAGTTCTTCTTTGCCCAGAATCCTTCATATACTTAAGTACATCCATGCTTCTGTCATATTTCGCCTGAACCCGAACTTCTCTGGTAAGTCTTCTGGTTGTTTCAATATTGTGCGAAATAACCTCGGGCTTAGCATTAACCAGTCTATCAATATGTTCATGGATGCCTTGAAAATCTGGTATCAGTGTTTCAAGAGTTATTCCTGGATTATATTCTCTAACTTTATTTATAGTTTCAACCCAAAATTTACTTCCCATATCATCTCTTAGGTCATCTCGATCAACACTGGTCAAAACCGCATGTTTAATTTGCATTATTCTTATGCTATTAGCAACTTTTTCTGCCTCATCCCAATCGACTGGAAGAGGTCTTCCGGTTTTAACTCCACAAAATTTACAAGATCTGGTACAGATATTTCCAAGTATCATGAATGTTGCCGTTCCTTCTCCCCAACATTCTCCCATGTTTGGACAACTACCGGACGTACAAATAGTATGCAGCTTATTATCGTCAACTAACTTTCTAAGCTTTGCATATTTTGGTCCAATTGGTAACTTTACACGTAACCAATCAGGCTTCTTTTTGTGTTCAATTATTCTTTTAGGTAAATCTACTTTAAACCACTCGGATTTTTCCTTCAATACAGTTTCTGTATCTGGAATTTCCATTGTGTAAAATGGGGTTTCTAAAGTTTCAGTTTGTTGAGACAAATCTATAAATTTAAATCAAGTTGTAAATATAAAAACTAATCTGCAAATCTTAAATACCTTTTATCAAAAACAATACCGAAAATCCTAACAAGTAGATAATCCCAAAAATACTTAATACATGTAAGTTTCTGCTCGGTCTATTTTTTTTGGGGGTATGTTTTGAAGAAATTAATAAATAGTTCATTGTTGCATAAAACGGTGCAGTTAAAAATGACAAAATCGTTGCTATTTTTATGAGCAGACCCATTTGAGAAGAAAAAACAAAAAATATAATGATTGTGCCAAAAGCCAAAATTGATAACCAAGATATATAGCCATTTTTGTTGTAATTAAAGAGAAGTTTTGTAGTTTCCGACATAGCTCTTGGAGATGCATCAAGAGTTGTAATAGTTGTACTTAACATTGTTGAGAATGCGGCAATCCCAATGATATAATAGGACCAATTTCCAAGACTTGTAGTATACATCTCAATAAGCTGATTGGAAAATATTCCGGCTGAGTCGCTAAATGTTTCTCCACTATCATACATAACAAAATATCCAAGACATATAAAACAAATTCCAAGAATTGCAGTTCCTATATAACCAACATTAAAATCAAACATTGAATTCTTTAAAGAGTAATCCTTTATTGTTTTCTTTTTTTCTAGTGCCCATATTGAATGCCAAACCGAAACGTCTAGAGGTGCTGGCATCCACCCCATAAATGCAATCAAAAACATAATGCCTAAAGAATCAGTAGGAAATGATTGATTAAAATTTATTTCAGCTTCTAAATCAAATCCGGCAATTAATGTTGCGGTTATTGTGCTAATAGCTAAAATTATAATAATGAATTTGATTACTTTATCGAGGGTTTTATATTTTCCTATAATCAAAATTAATGAACAAAAAAAAGTGATCAATACAGTCCATAGCTCAATTGAAAATAAGTCACCACTAATAGATTTTGCAATCCCAGCAGTTACAATAGTAACAGCGGTTTGAATTGAAAACATAGTCGCAATTGTCAAAATAAAATATATAACAAGAATATTTCGACTTAATTTTTTATAACCTTTAAGTACACTCTCTCCAGTTGCTAGGGCATATTTGGGTCCAAACTGGAAAAAAGGATATTTAAAAATATTAGCTATGATTAATGCCCAAATCAAACCCAAGCCAAAATCGGCTCCTGCCTTTGTTGATTGAACTAAGTGAGAGACACCAATTGCAGCACCAGCAAACAATAAACCTGGCCCCAGCTTTTTAAAAATATTATTGGTGACTGTCACATTTTTTAAATTGTTCTGGTGTTTTGCCACAGTAGCTACAGTTTTCACCGTCCTGGTTCAAATATGGATTTTGACTGGCGCATGTTCCAGAAAACTGACCATCTTTTTTTGCCCATATTTTAATGCTTAAGCCGAGCACGCATAATCCTAAAACTAAAATTGTAACAATAACTGGCATCATAGAATACAAATTTATTAAATTATATTAACTTCTGTTTCAAGTTTTATTTTAAAAATTTTATAAATAATGTCCTTGATGGAATTAGAAAGTTTGTAGATGTCTTCACCTGTTGCTCCACCATAATTAACTAATACTAATGGTTGAGACTTGTGTATCCCAAAATTCCCAAAATCTTTTCCTTTTAATCCTGCTGTTTCGATCAACCATGCTGCCGGAATTTTATATTTTTCATCTTCTATTTTATAAGAAGGAACCTTTTTATGATGTTTTTCTAACCAGTCTAATTTTGCTTTTTTGACTATAGGGTTTTTAAAAAAACTTCCTGCATTACCAATTTTTTTTGGATCAGGAAGTTTTTCTCTTCTTATAATACATATAACATTTGACACATCCTTAATGGTAGGATTTTGAATGTTTAACTTTTTTAATTCCTCACTTACTCTCCCATATGATGTATTGATCACATGATTAGTATTTTTCAGTTTTAGTTTGACAGAAAGTATTATTAGATTTTTTTTTCTTTTAAAAATCGAGTCTCTGTAACTAAACTTACATTCAGATAAATTAAACTCTTTTATCATGAAATTTTTAGAATCAAAAACCTCACATGATAAAAAAACATCTTTTAGTTCAACTCCGTAGGCTCCTATATTTTGAACTGGTGCAGAACCAACATTTCCGGGGATTAGTGAAAGATTTTCTATTCCACCCAAATTATTTTCTAAACAAAATTCAATTAAATCATTCCAATTTTCCCCACTATTAGCTTTAACTACACTAGTATCTTTATCCTGCTTTTCTACACTAATCCCCTTTGTATTTAAATGGATTACTGTGCCGTTATAATCCTT
>CETO01019201.1_pt1 | contig 15199 bp, 12 predicted proteins | sample 531351 | NCBI WGS metagenome assembly CETO01 (sample SAMEA2622678, study PRJEB7988) | marine metagenome | isolation source: saline water (ENVO:00002010), including | reverse complement strand
CCGACTTTATTGCTTCCCGCTACGGCAAACGCCAGGCGGTTGCGCTGTTGGTTACCATTATCGCTTTGATGGCTACTATTCCCTATATTGCCCTGCAGTTAAAAGCGATAGGCGCAACCTTTAAGTTGTTAACCAACCAGCCTAACAGCCAGTTTATTATTGTCCTGGCGACGGCCTTTATTGCCCTGTTTGCGATTTATTTTGGTACCAAACAAACCGACGTTACCGAGTACCGTCGCGGCTTAATTCTGGCTATTTCCTTTGAGTCATCCATAAAATTGCTAGCGTTGGTTCTTGTTGCCATCGTCGGCTATCAGGCCTGGTATGAGCAGGAAACCCGGCCTATCCTGGAAGATTTTTTAACCACAGAGGCACTCTCTCAGTTTACCTCGTTTACCTTTTTTGCTCAGGTGATCATGGCTGCCGCTGCAGTTATCTGTCTGCCCCGTCAGTTCCATGTGGCAATTGTTGATAACCTAAGCCTGAATCACCTGAAAACAGCGCGTTGGTTATTCCCCCTGTATCTGGCCATTACCGCTGCGGTGATCCCGATTATTGCCATGGCCGGTCAGTCAGTTTTTGCTGACAACCCCATTGAGCCCGATACTTACGTGTTATCGCTGGCCATTTTCTCGGAGTCTTTTTTACTGCAGGTTATTGTGTTCGTTGGCGGCTTGTCAGCCGCCACGGCGATGATCATTGTTGCCACACTAACGCTCAGTACTATGCTAACTAACGACGTGGTGCTGCCGCGCTTACTGGCGGTAAAACAACATTCCTCCGCTTACGGAGACTACGGTAAACGTATTCGGCTCATCCGCCGGGTGATTATAGGCATTATTCTGTTACTGGCCTTTTTATACCACCAGCAAATGACCGGCAGTCGCTCGCTGCATTCCATTGGGTTGATTGCCTTTTCACTGGTTATTCAGTTAATGCCGGCGGTAATTGGTGGCCTGTACTGGAAGCGCGGCCACGCACATGGTGTATACGCGGGCCTGGTAGTCGGGCTTATTACCTGGGTGTTATGGCTGGTATTACCCATCGTCAACAATTCCGCCACTGACTTTGAACAAAGTGAATTACTCAGTCAGGGGGCTATCATCAGCCTGATCGCCAATGCCCTGGCCTATGGCCTGTTTTCGTGGTTTGCGCCGGCCCGATTGATCGACAGGATCCAGGCCGAAGCCTTTGTCTCCCCTGCGGAAGTGCGTAATACGCCGCTCAAGAATCAGAGCGTTAACGTTACTATTGCCGACCTTATCACCCTGCTCTCCACCTTTATGGGCACCGGGCGCTGTAAGCAGTTGGTCAATGAATATCAGCAGCTTCATCACACTACCATCGAAAGTTCTCAGGTGCCGGATGACGCCTTTATGGCCTTCTGCGAAAGGGCACTCGGCGGTGTCATTGGTGCATCCAGCGCCAAAGCGCTGATCGACAGTGTATTACGGGGTAAAAAGCTCGACTTTACCGAGGTCATTAACTTCTTTGACGACACCACCCAGGCGATGCAATTTAATATGACTGCGCTGCTGACCTCGCTGGAAAATATGGATCAGGGTATCAGCGTCATTGATAAACACCTTAACCTGGTAGCCTGGAATAAACAGTACGCCACACTGTATACCTACCCGGAAGACTTTTTAGTGGTGGGCATGCCCATAGAAAAGCTCATTCGCTACAATGCTGAACGGGGCGAGTTTGGGGTAAACGATATCGAGGGTGAAATCGAAAAACGTCTGGAACATTTGCGTTCCGGTACACCTCACCGGTTTACCCGCCAGCGCAGCGACGGCCGGGTTATCGAGATGGTGGGTAACCCGCTGCCGGGTGGTGGCTTTGTAACCAGTTTTAATGACATTACCGGGCACGTGGAAATTCAGCAGGCGCTGGAAGAGTCTAATATTGACCTTGAGCTGCGAATTAAAAAGCGTACCGAAGAAGTGCACTCAATTAACGCCGAATTACGTCTTGAGATCGAGCGCCGGCGCGGCGTAGAAAAAGAACTTATCCGCGCCCGCAAACAGGCCGAAGATGCCAATGCCAGTAAAACCCGCTTCCTGGCGCTGGCCAGCCACGATGTATTGCAGCCGCTGAACGCTGCCAAGCTTTATGTTTCTGCCTTGCAGGAAGCCAGCTTGCCCGAAGCGGTAAACAACATTGTCAATAAACTCAACCACTCAGTGACCTCCAGTGAAGCGCTGATTGCCACGCTGTTGGATATCTCCCGATTAGATCAGGGCGAACTCAAACCCAACCCGGAAGCAGTGAACATTAAGGATTTATGTGATCCCATCGTGGATGAACTATCCATGCGCGCCAGGGACAAAGGCCTTACTCTGCGCACCCGTATACTGGACTGCTGGGTATATGCCGATAAAACCTTTCTGTATCGAATTATCCAGAACCTGCTGTCCAATGCAGTAAAATACACCGATTCGGGTAAAGTGCTGTTCTCTACCCGTAAGCGTGCAGACAAGTTGTTGATTGAAATCCGTGATACCGGTATCGGAATTTCTAAAGAACAACAGGCGTTAATCTTCAGCGATTTCTATCGCACCAACGAAAGCTCTGAGCATGGTATCGGGTTGGGCCTGGGTGTGGTGCGACGACTTAGTCAGCAAATGCAATGCAAAGTACATGTTGAGTCTGAAGTGGGGCGCGGCAGTTGCTTTTCGCTAAGCTTCCCAATAACTCAGCCGCAAGCCTTGAAAAATACTTCACTGGCTAATCCCACGGCGTCGTTTCGTGGTTTACGCGTATTGTGCGTCGATGACCAGCAGGAAAACCTCGATGCGATGCAAACGCTGTTAGAAAAATGGGGCGTGAGTACCGTACTGGCCGACAACTGGGATGATGCTATCACCCAGGCCGACATATTCTCGCCGCAAATTTTACTGATGGACTACCAGTTAGGTCGCGACGTCAATGGTCTGGACTTAATTGATGCCATTCGCCAACACCTTGACATCGTTATTCCGGCCTCACTAGTTACCGCAACTCATGACGAGGACCTGGTTACCCGTTGCAAGGAGCAGGGCGTGAATTATTTGAGCAAACCAATCAAACCGGCCAAGCTCAGAGCATTGCTCAAAAGTATGACGCGGCACATCAAACAGGCGCACTAACAAGACCGCAGAATGTTAGCCGGAGGCTGGCAGTTGGGCAGTTGTAATTATTGGAGAAGCAAGACAACCAGATGAGATGAAATCCTCAAACAAGTGAGAAGTGTTTTATAATGGGTGTCATAGTCCGTCAGCACGAAGTTGTCAGGTGACTTGTTTACTGGCTTGCATAGGCTAACAGCTTTCTCTAGTATAACAGTAACTTAAGCATGCTCAGTGAAACCTGTGCCTCACTCTTTACGTGTTCCGATAACCAATGTCTTCGCAGAAGGCGGATTCTGCGCCCGCTTGTATCTGGGCTCACACCATAAGCCCGTTCACCTTATTCTCGACACTGGTAGCAGTAGTCTGGTGGTAGAACATGAGGTATATGACGCCCACAACGACAAGGCGCGTATCACGACCTCACTGGTTCAGGCAATCACTTATGGTAAAGGCGGCTGGTATGGCCCACTGATAAAACCCGTGTCGGACTGGGTCTTGCAGGTCATGCCCTGGCTATTAATGATGCGCCGGTAGCGATTGTTTCGCGAGAACGTACCGACAGCTTCTTACAGGCTGATGGTATCCTTGGACTTGCGTACTGCGGACTGAATCATGCTGTGGATATGCAGCCTTTTTTGCAAAAGTTGGGGTTACCAGACAATAGTAGCTACCCCTATTTCTTGCAAGATCATGACGATAACGTGAGTGAGTTTAAAAAGTTTATCAAGCAGTACCCACCCACCACCGTAACGCCATATTTCACCGATTTGGAACAAGAAGGTGTGGTTGCTAATCAATTTGGTTTATTAACACATCGCTCCAGTATTTATCATCCCAAACAGTATTCATTGCATGATGAATTAGTGTCACACCATAACAACCATGGCTTGTTTGTGCTGGGTGCACCGCATGTGCATGTGGATTTATACCAGCCGCCTTTAATAACGGTAGCAGTGCACGACGACAAGTATTACAACGTTGAGCTTGCCGGTGTACAGGTAGGAAATAGTCCTCTCATTCCAGCGCCAGCACTGGCAGAAAAAGACGTAGCAGCATTCAGAACCAATGCCATCGTCGATAGTGGTGCCTGCGCCATTGTGTTACCTGAAATTTTGTTTGAACAGGTAAAAGCGCAATTTAAGGCTATTAACCCTGAATTTGAGCATGTCTTATCGGCATTTGGCGAGTACACCGGCAATGAAACAGGGATTGACGCCAAGCAAGTCGACCTTTGCCAATGGCCGGATATTCACTTCTATTTCCTCGACGAGCAACAGCAAACCGTAACATTGACCATGTCGCCTGATACCTACTGGCAAGTGAATGCACCAGCGCATGGGCAGATAAGCTTTAAAATTTGTACGTTAACCGGGTGGCCTAATCAGGTCATTTTAGGATTGCCGCTACTGAACAACTATTACACCATTTTTGACCGCGATGCAGGAGAAAAAGGCGTGGTGCGTTTTGCCAAACCCAGAGCGCTTTGCAACGAAGTCAGACAATCCATCAAGCATGCTTTTACAGGCAAAGATAACAACCTATAAGGTTAATCATGGAACAGAATAAAACCGGCAGTATCGTGTGTGTTGGTGTTGGTATGACGCTAGGTTCGCACATTTCCCCTTTATCTCGCAGTCACATAGAGCAGGCTGATGTGGTGTTTTGCAGCGTCTCAGACAGTTATGTAGAACTGTGGATTAAAGAAATGAACTCAAACGTGCGTAGTTTGCAGTCTCTTTATGCCCAGGGAAAAGACCGGCGCCAGACCTACCGCGAAATGGTGGAAGTCATGATGAGGGAAGTTCGTGCAGGTAAGAAGGTCGTAGGCGCATTTTATGGCCATCCGGGGGTGTTTGCCCTGGCTCCGCATAAAGTGATTGAGGTTGCACGCAACGAAGGTTTTCATGCCCACATGGAGCCAGGCATTTCCGCTGAAGATTGTCTTTATGCAGACCTCGGTATCGATCCAGGTACCTTTGGGTGCCAGCATTATGAAGCAAGTCAGTTTATGCTGTATGCGCGGCAATTTGATACCACTGCTTACTTAGTTTTATGGCAAATTGGTAGCGTGGGCGACCGTAAATTAGAAAAATTTGATACAGAAAATAAATACCGGAGTGTCCTGAAACAGGTGTTAGCCAGACATTACCCAGATTCACATGAACTGATTATTTATGAAGCAGCGGTGTTGCCAGTTGACCAGGCCAGACTAGAAAAAGTGACACTTGGAATGTTAGATAAAGTCAAAGTCCATCAGCATTCGACGCTTGTGATACCTCCGTATGGCGAGAGAAAAAGAGACCTGGAAACCTTACAATTGTTGGAAGAGCTTAATTAGTCATGGATTTTGAATCTGAGCGGTTTGGTTGCAGGCTAATGACTGACGATGATGAACAACAATTCATCGCACTTTATCAGGATCCAAAAGTCATGCGAAAAGTGGGGCAGCCCTTTACGCATAAGCAAGCATCAAAAGCATTTTGCCAAACACTGAAACTCAATAACAGTGACGAATTAAAACAGCGATTTTGGGCAGTGATCAATAAACAAACACACCTCTGTGTTGGGTTTGTGATGTTGAAATGGCATTTGGCTCCCTGCAAGGGTACAGAAATAGGAATAATGCTCGAACGGCGCGCTAATGGTGGCAACGCAGGGTTGGAGATCGTAAAAAGCCTGGTGACATTTGCGGAAAATAATTTGAGAATTAAAACATTGGTTGCTGACGTGAATCCGTCTCATCATGCAGCAATTAAAATATTACTTAAAACCGGATTTCGGCAGATTTCAGAACACCAGAATTTAACTTGTTTTGAACGGATTTCTTAGCAGGACAACCTGAGCCGTGTTCTACTACAATAAATTTTTATTTTAAATTCATAGGTTTTTGTTAAGCTTCTTTTCGTTTACATTTTATTTAACTTTAGAGAGGGATTATGAGCGCAATACAACTTTTGGAACAGCTAGGAGCGAACGCGTCTTTACAAACAGAAGAAGCGAAACGTGCATTGTTAGCCTTGATAGAAAAAAATGAAATACATGGCCAAAAAAACGAAAAAATGTGGTGCATGATGTTCCCTGAAGACGAACAGGGAGAAGATGACGATAAAGATAAAGATAAAGATGAAAACGAAAAAAACGGAAACAAGCCTGACATAAGCGCTCACTAAGCTTATGCGTCAGTTCGTTTCACTCATTTTCATCGTTCTTTTGAGCAGCGGCGTTGCCGCCGCAGACAATGATATAAGTGCCATGTTAGCGCTGGCCGATGAAGTGAAAACAAAAAAGCCAGCTCAATTTGTCGAAATGCTTGATGAAGTATCACAGCGTTTAGACGAAATGAATACCGAAGAATTAAACTGGTACAAATACCTGGATGGTTTTCGTCTCGGTTTTTCAGGAAAACCTGATGCCGCTTTAGCTAATTATGATGAGGTAATTGCTGCTACTGAGAATGTTAATTTATTAGCCCGGGCTATTTCTGCCAAGGTAAATATCTATGCGATTACCCGGGATATTGCGAACGGTTATACAGAAATTCAAAATCTAATGGCCATCATCGACGACGTTGATGCAGACGCACGACTCAATATCTACGTGATTTTATCGATATTTTATAATCAAATTGGCGATTACGAATCGGCCCTTTCAAGCGCAGACTATGTCATTAATAACCCGCAGATAGAACGCACCGCCTGTTTTGCTAAAACCACCAGAAACGAAGCTTTAATAAATCTTGGTATTGCAGATAGCGTTACAAGTTTTGACGAAGCGATTGTTTATTGTGAGAGCGCTCAAGAGCTGATTCCGACAGCTTTCAACGTTTTGCATAAATCCAGTTATTTGATAACCACTGGCGCAGAGCAAGACGCTTTGAGGTTACTGGAAACCAGGAAGCCGCTATTCGAGAAAACGCAGTATCCGATTTCTATGTCAGCCTATCATGCGCAGTTGGCTGAGCTTTTGATTCACCAAAGTGAATTAGAAGAGGCTAAAAAGCATGCTGAAATTGCATTAAGTTTTACTACGAGTACAGGTTTAACAAAGCCTAAGATTCAGGCAACTCAAGTTTTATCCGCCTATTACGAGCAGCAAGGTGATCTGCAAGAAGCTCTGGCGTATGCCAGAAAGTCAGCAGAAATCGAAAAAGCCTATCTGGACGACATTAAAGTCAACCAGCTCGCCATCCAAAAAGCTAAAAATGAAATGCTGGAAAAAGAAAGTCAGATAAAGCTGCTGGATAAAGAAAACGATCTTCTTAAGATCCAGGCTGCCCTCAATCGTGAACAACAGGATTACAATCAATTAGCTATCATAGGCTTGATGCTCATAGTAACGACCGGGCTTATCTGGATTATTTACAGTCGGAAAATGACCCATCAACTACGCAAACTGGCGCATTTTGATGGTTTAACGAAAATTCCGAATCGCCGTCATTTTACCCAGCTTGGTGAAGCAGCAATCAGTTATCACCAGAAAACGTCTCAACCAATCTCGTTTATTATCTTTGATTTAGACCTGTTTAAGCGTGTTAACGACGATTATGGTCATGCTGTGGGTGATTGGGCGTTAAAAGCCGCAGCGAGGACAGCGCTTTCCATCGGCCGAAAACAGGATATTGTCGGTCGCTTGGGCGGTGAAGAGTTTGCCCTGATTCTGCCCGGCTGCGATAAGTCTAAGGCGATTAAAGTAGCAAATGATTGTCGTGAGGCCATTGCCCGCATAGATACGTCGGAAACAGGCCATAAATTCGATATTACAGCCAGTTTTGGTGTCACTGACTCCCATCAAAGCGGCTATAAGTTTGATCAGCTGTACGCGAATGCGGATGCGGCGTTGTATATAAGTAAGGATAATGGGCGTAACTGTGCTTATACGTTTGATCGAGCCCCTGTTATGACAGATAGCGAAATCTTTTCTAAAGCAGGCGCTGTTTAAATACAGCGCCCTGAGTATGCCTGAGCCGATGCATGAACAGACCACAGAACCGCAATGAACGATAAGCCAGCTGGAACAACCCAGCACAAATACCACCAGCAGACGTACCAGCGATGAGCTGCGCCGAAAATAGTGCGATATTGTTCCTTGTTGCCAAACCTTTGCAGTTTAGCAAGCACGTCAGTCAACAATCGTTTGGGTTGCGCTAAGGGCTATACAACAAACTCTTCGTCATCGTATGCTATGGTTAACAATCATGTGATAGTGTTTTAACAGCACAACATTTATCACCGTGACGACAAATTTAATTCGTTTTACATTCTTTCCACACAAGGCAAAGTATGCCGTTTTTTGCCGTAACCAATACTAGGCTCAATCATGCGAATCGCAATACTTTCAAGAAACCCAAAGCTTTACTCTACCAGCCGTTTAAAAGAGGCAGGCGAACTTCGAGGCCATACTGTGGATGTGGTCGACACGATGCACTGTTACATGGATATCACCAGTAGCAATCCGTCTGTTCGCTACAATGGTAAAAAGCTTCCGGTTTATGATGCAGTGATCCCACGTATTGGCGCATCGGTCAGTTTTTACGGGACTTCCGTTGTGCGTCAGTTCGAGATGATGGGCACATACAGCATCAACGAGTCGGTAGCCATAAGCCGCTCGCGAGACAAGCTTCGTTCACTCCAACTACTCTCCCGTAAGGGTATTGGTATGCCGCGCACCGGCTTTGCCCACCACCCGGACAAAGTGGATGACGTCATTAAGAACGTAGGTGGTGCGCCCGTGGTGATTAAGTTACTGGAAGGTACCCAGGGTATCGGCGTAGTACTGGCCGAAACACAAAAAACAGCTGAAGCTATGATTGAGGCCTTTATGGGCCTGAATGCCAGTATTTTGGTGCAAGAATATATTAAAGAAGCCGGCGGCTCCGACATCCGTTGTTTTGTGGTTGGCGGCAAGGTTATTGCGGCAATGAAGCGTCAGGCTGCCCCTGGAGAGTTTCGTTCTAATCTGCACCGCGGCGGATCAGCCAGTTTGGTCAGACTGTCACCAGCAGAAAGAAAAACCGCTGTCGATGCGGCAAAAACCATGGGGTTAAATTGCTGTGGTGTCGACATTCTGCGTTCAGCCCGTGGGCCGGTTGTGATGGAGGTTAACTCCTCTCCCGGTCTGGAGGGAATTGAAAAAGCAACCAACAAAGACGTGGCCAGTATGATTATCGAGTTTATCGAGAATTCAGCAAAGCCACACAGCACTAAGACAAAAGGAAAAGGCTAATGGCAGGCACCGGGCTGGTAATTGGTGGTGAATCTATTTTACCGGGCGAAACCAAACAAATCGCGCTGGATATGCCACCTTTATACACGGCAACCAGTATGAGCATCCCTGTGTTTGTAAAGCGGGGAAAGCGTCCCGGCCCTACGTTGTTTGTCAGTTCGGCAATTCATGGTGACGAACTCAACGGGATCGAAATCGTATCGCGCCTGATTAAATCCCGGTCGATTGAAAAGCTCAAAGGTACGCTTATCGCAGTGCCCATGGTGAATGTTTACGGCGTATTAAACCAGTCCCGCTACCTGCCGGACCGCCGGGATTTGAATCGCAGTTTCCCGGGCAGTAAAAAAGGCAGTCTTGCCGGGCGAATTGCACACCTGTTTTTTAAGGAAGTTGTCAGCAAATGTGATGTGGGCATCGACTTACATACCGGAGCAATTCACCGTAGTAACCTTCCCCAGGTCCGTGCTGACCTGGATGATGAGGAAGTACTGGCCATGGCAAAAGCCTTTGGGGTGCCGGTGCTGCTCAATGCCGATATTCGTGATGGATCATTACGGGCAACCGCCAGCGAAGCAGGCATTAAGATCCTGTTATATGAAGCGGGACAGGCACTTCGTTATGATGAGTTTTCCATAAGAGCCGGTGTTAAAGGCATTATCAACACTATGCGGCACTTGGGAATGCTGAACAAGAGTCGTGCTAAAGGGGTGCCCATTACGCCGTTTATTGCACGGGCAAGTGGCTGGGTAAGAGCGCCTGAAAGCGGCTTTGTGAATCACCTTGCTCAGTTAGGCGATCATGTGGAAAAAGGCGATAAACTGGCCATTGTGGCAGACTCATTTGGTCAGATTCAGGGGCATATACTGAGCCCGGCGGAAGGCGTGGTGATTGGCAAGCAAAATATACCGCTCACCCAGGAAGGAGAAGCGATTTACCACATCGCCTACTTTAAAACCCCGGATTCCGTAGCAGAACAGGTGGAAATGCTGCAGGACAATCTGGTGCCAAACGATTCAACGGTGACAATATAAATGAGCAGAGCACATAAAACCAAACAAATGATTGGCGCGCTGGAGTACGGTAATATGCCAGAGCTGGGGATCACTAACCTGGTAATGCGTGTGGACACCGGCGCGGCAACCTCTTCGCTGCACGTAGACAATATCGAAGAGTTCCAGCGTAACGATGAACGCTGGATCCGGTTTGATATCCATCCAGACATTCACGATGTGGAACGCACGGTAAAATGCGAAAGCAAAGTACTCAGCCAAAAGAAAATTAAGAGTTCCACGGCTGATCGGCAGCGGCGCTACGTCATCAATACGCGCCTGCAGATGGGCACCCGATCATGGAAAATTAAGCTCACGTTAACCGACCGGTCCGAAATGACTTATCTGATGCTGTTAGGCAGACAAGCCATGGAAGGAAAATTTTACGTGGACCCTGAATATGAGTTTATCCTGCCGACGCAGCCCTGACGACGCATACCGACATCAACCAGTTTAATACCGAATCACAGTCCGGAAGCTCGCACCAGCTTCCGGATTAAACTCTGCCCTATGGTATAACAACCCGTCACTGTGCAGGAATGAAACTCATCACCTATACTTAAACGGTGATGATTACACAAGTGTGCAGCCTATGAATAAACTGGCTCTGATAGCCGTTGTTGTACTTGGCATTTATTCTGTAAAGAGTAATGCCAAGGAGGTGATAAGAATACCGACCTTCACCACTGACCACCCGATTATTGAATACCTGCATTTACAACTACAACAGGCCATCAAGGCCACCGAGCAGGACTACGGGAAGGCTGAGGTGATACGTTTAAAAATCCCGGTAGAAGAAGAGCGTCAGTTACGCAACCTAAATCAAAGCATCACGGACATTGCCTGGGCAACCTGCTCGCTACAACGCAATGAGGCTTATCTACCGGTTTTAGTGCCACAGGTAGCAGGATTGTTTGGTCTTCGGGTGAACCTGATACGCGAGGATGACAAGCGTTTTGCAAAGATCGATACTGTCGATGCCCTCAAAGGGCTCTTGGCCGTACAATCCGCAAAATGGCATGATTACGATATCCTGGTGAATAACGGCTTTACCGTACTTTCATCCGATCGCTTCTCTGCCTACCGGGCAGTAGAGAAAGGTTTGGCCGATTACTACCCCAGAGGGATCGCAGAGGTGACAGGCGAAATGAAAACGGCGCAAACAAAGGCGTTGATTATCGCTCCTGATCACGCTTTACGCTACCCACTGTTGTATTTACTTTACGTTAAAAAAGGCAATACAACGCTGGCGAACAGACTCACCACCGGATTTGAACGCACTATACAAAGCGGGGCTTTTCTGGCGCATCTGGAAAGCCAGCAGTGGTATCAGCAAGCCAGAACCATCCTGCGGGGCAGAACGATTTTTGATCTGCAAAATAGCGGCTCACTGGGTGGGTGTTTGCAAGCAGAGAAACAACATCAAGCCCTGTTACAGGCCCCCTACGACAAGAATTAGTTGATAAAATGAAAAGACAACCAGGGACAAGGTTTATCATCGTCAGCGTACTCGCCAGTTGGTTAATGGTGACTGCATCTTCGTGCCTTGCCCAGCCAGGCGCATTCGACGACGTTACTGAAGTCAATATTCCAACCTTTCAGCCAGGCACCGGTGAATTTTATTTTTACATTAAAACGCTGCTTAGCCTGGCATTAGCACAAACCGATAACCAGTTTGGACCCGTTATCCTGGTGCCTGACTCTGAAGTAGTAGGCCAGGAAGAACAGTTCAGTCAGCTGGCAATGGGCACCACAGACATTAACTGGTCGATTACTACGATTAAGCGAGAGCAGCAGCATATTGCTGTGCGGGTGCCTTTAACCGCCGGTCTGTTTGGCTATCGGGTGCTCCTGGTACGGGCCGCTGATGAACGTTTCGACGCGCCGCCACAGGTTGCCTACCTTAAGGCACTCACCGCAGTGCAAGGCACAGACTGGCCGGATAACAAGGTGCTGAGATTTAATGGCTTTACACTGATAACAGACAGCTACGCAGGTGCCTTTCAACGCCTCACAGAAGGCAGCGCAGATTATTTCCCCAGAGCTGCTCACGAAGTATTTGAAGAGTTGACGGCGCGGCCAGCAACAGACCTTATTATTGCCAGTCAAATCACACTGCATTACGATAACCCGATGTTTTTCTTTGTGACCAAGAACAAACCTGAGCTGGCTCGCCGATTAGAAAAAGGGTTAGCAATACTTGCCGCTAATGGCGACTTGTCCCGCCTGCTTACTTCTCAGCATTTCTATATCAGGGCCCGTAACATGCTTGCAGACAGAGCCCTTATCAGACTGGAGAATCCATTGCTATCCGATGCGACCAAAGCGGCAACATTACGCTACAACAGCCCGCTTGAGCACTTATTTTAAGAGACTATTTGCCCGGCGTGGCCGGCGGCTCCAATTCCAGCTGTGAAGCGATCAGAACCGCCTGGGTACGGTTGTTGATACCCAGCTTCTTAAAGATTGCGGTAACGTGAGCTTTTACGGTGGCCTCGGCGATATCGAGGTTATAGCCGATTTGCTTGTTAAGCAGGCCATCGCGCATATAGCAAAGTACTTTGTACTGCGAAGGTGTGAGACTCGACACTTTATCCGCCAGTTCTGAGAATTCTTCATCCACATCTTCGATTTTTTCGCTGATTGACTCGGGCAGCCAGATGTCGCCGTCGAGGATCACTTCCACGGCTTTGGCAATATTATCAGCACTGGTGGTTTTAGGAATAAAACCGAGTGCGCCTACCCCCACAATTTTAGAAATAATGGTGGCATCTTCGGTGCCGGAAACCACAGCGACGGGTAAATCAGGATAAAGTTTGCGGATATGCAATAAGCCGAACAAATCGTTGCTGCCCGGCATATGCAAATCCAGTAACAACAGGTCGACATCCTCTTTTTCGAGCATGTCGACCGTGGTGGTGAGATCACCAGCTTCTAAAATGGTTAGATCTGGCAACGACAATGACAACGCTCCCTTTAGCGCATCGCGGTATAAAGGGTGATCGTCGGCAATCAGCAGCGTTATCATTGTTACTCCGGTTACTTGTTAAGACGCTCCTCTATGAGTGTATCAACAACCGACGGATCCGCCAACGTCGACGTGTCGCCTAATTGCTCGTGCTCATTGGCTGCAATCTTACGCAGAATACGACGCATGATTTTGCCTGAACGGGTTTTCGGCAGACCGCGTGACCATTGGATCATATCCGGTGTCGCGATTGGGCTCAGTTCAGTACGTACCCAGGCGCGGATTTCTTTAGTCAGCTCGTCATCCGGCTCAACACCTTCATTTGGCGTGATATATACATAGATGCCCTGACCTTTAATGTCATGCGGATACCCCACCACCGCAGCTTCTGCCACTTTAGGGTGAGCAACCAGCGCACTTTCGATTTCTGCGGTACCTAAACGGTGGCCAGATACATTGAGAACGTCATCTACGCGGCCAGTGATCCAGTAGTAACCGTCTTCATCACGACGGGCACCATCGCCGGTAAAGTAAACGCCTTTATAGGCACTAAAGTAGGTATTAATGAAACGCTCGTGGTCGCCATAAACAGTACGAGCCTGACTTGGCCAGCTTTCTTTAATCACCAGGTTACCTTCGTTAGCGCCTTCCAGTTCTTTACCTTCAGCATCAAACAGTGCCGGCTCAATACCGAACATCGGACGTGAGGCTGAACCCGGCTTAAGCGGTGTAGCACCGGGCAATGGTGTAATCATCATGCCGCCGGTTTCGGTTTGCCACCAGGTATCCATAATCGGGCAACGACTTTCACCAATAACACGGTAGTACCACTCCCAGGCTTCCGGGTTGATTGGCTCACCTACCGACCCTAACAGGCGCAGTGAAGACAAATCGCAGCCTTCTACCGGCGCGTCACCGTGAGCCATCAGCGCGCGAATAGCGGTAGGCGCAGTATACAGAGAGTTAACTTTGTATTTTTCAACCACCTGGGCAATACGACGTACGTCCGGGTAAGTGGGTACACCTTCAAAAAATACCTGCGTAGCACCGTTAATCAGTGGGCCGTAGGTCATGTAGCTGTGACCGGTGATCCAACCCACATCGGCGGTACACCAGTAAATATCGTCTTCGCGATAATCGAAGGCATATTTAAAGGTCATTGCGGTATATAACAGGTATCCGCCGGTGGTGTGAACCACACCTTTAGGGGTACCGGTAGAGCCTGAGGTGTACAGAATAAACAGCGGATCTTCGGCGTTCATCACTTCTGGCTCGCACTGCGCAGAGCAGTCTTCTACCAGCGCGTCCCACCACACGTCAACACTGTCATCAAAGGCCACATCGCCGCCTGTTAACTTGTGTACGATAACGTTAGTGATAGAAGGACAGGCATCATTGGCCAGTGCGCGGTCAACGTTTGCTTTAAGCGGCACACTGCGGCCGGCACGACGGCCTTCGTCACAGGTGATCACAACCTTGGCGCTGCTGTCGTTAATGCGATCCGCAATAGCGTTTGGCGAGAAACCACCAAAGATGACTGAGTGCACCGCACCAATGCGCGCGCACGCCAGCATGGCATAAGCCGCCTGCGGTACCATCGGCATATAAATAGCAACGCGGTCGCCTTTTTTAACGCCCAGTTTTTTCAGGCCATTAGCCAGTTTACACACCTCATAGTGGAGCTGTTGGAAACTAATTTCATCACTGTCTTCAGGCGAGTCACCTTCCCAGAAAATGGCCGTTTTCTTTGCGTTTTCAGCCAGGTGGCGATCAATACAGTTATAGCTGGCGTTTATCTCGCCATCTTCGAACCATTTAATTGAGACGTCATCGGCGCCGAAGTGAGT
>CETO01000937.1_pt1 | contig 15508 bp, 12 predicted proteins | sample 531351 | NCBI WGS metagenome assembly CETO01 (sample SAMEA2622678, study PRJEB7988) | marine metagenome | isolation source: saline water (ENVO:00002010), including | reverse complement strand
GACTAACCCAAAACAACCACCAATCAACCGTCATCCCCGCATGCACCTCCTCTGTCATCCCGGTTAAAAGTAATTTGTCATCCCGGAAGTTTCGCAGAAACTATCCGGGACCTCCTAAACAGTATGTCTTTGCTCAAATAACCTATTCAGGAGATCCCCGCTCAAGAGCATGCGGGGATGACAAAGGTGCTTGTAAGCAGGGATACCTACTTTATACTGTCATCCCGGCCTTTTTTTATACTGTCATCCCGGCCTTTTTTTATACTGTCATCCCGGCCCCCGAGCCGGGACCTCCCCAAACAATCTGACTACCCCAAAACAACTCCCCCCGAACAGAAACCCTCCAACCACAATGACTAACTCAAAACCAATAACAAATAACAAACACGCAACAAAAACTGGCACCGCCTTTGCTCAACAACAAGCAAATAATAAAAATCCTGTACCCTGATAAAACAACCCAACAGTTAAACGGGCAATAAAACATCGTATACATCAATAAATCCAAACAAAGGGTTTTCACCCCCTGTGATTTGTATGAAAATACGGTATATTTGCAGGTTGGTGCGAATGCACCATAATGGTGAGTAACGGTAATGTCATTTAAACCAAATACTATATTTACCTCCACCGAAAAACAGTCTTGTAGTACCTGGTCATTGCCAAAGGATGGGATTCAATGAACGAAAATGGCGGATTTATCCGTAACAACCTCAATCAGTTTGCCTTTGTCTATCGTCTGATTGATATTTTCATAATTCAAATCTGCTTAATTGCTGCTTCTTACTTATACCTCGAAAAATTCGACGTAAAATATTTTGTATTGGGCCTGGTTTCTAACATGGCCTACCTGTTCTTTGCCGAACTATTTGTGTTGTATCGTTCCTGGCGTAACGGCTCGTTTAAAGAAATGGTGTTTTATACCGTTTGTAGCTGGGCACTAACGCTATTCCCCCTGTTTATCTTTTTATTCTTTACCAAACAAACCGAATACTTTTCGCGGGTGGTGTTAGGTTTATGGATGGTAAGCACTGCAATACTGCTGTGTACCTGGCGCGGTGTATTCCGCCAGTTTCTTATTTCCATACGCCGTAAAGGCTACAACACGCGTTCAGTCGGCATTATTGGGCTTACTAAACGCGGTATCGACTTAGCCAACGAAATCATCAACTATCCCGAAAGTGGCTACAAGCTCACGGCGGTGTTTGATGAGCGGGATCCGGTTCGGCTCGACCATAAATACATCGACAGACTCGCTGGTGGTATTGCCGAGGGCGTTAAAATGGCCCAGCAAGGCAAATTAGAAATACTGTTTGTTGCATTACCACTCACCAATAAAGAGCGAATAGAAAACATTTTAAAAGCACTGGGCGACACCACGGTAGATGTACACATAGTCCCCGACGTATTTACGTTCAACCTACTGCACTCCCGTATCGGGCACGTAGGTGAGGTACAGACCATCAGCGTATACGACAGCCCTATGCGCGGCGGTTATTCCATCATGAAACGGATGGAAGACGTATTCCTATCACTAGCAATCCTTACTGTTATTGCTATGCCGATGTTGTTAATAGCAATCGGAATAAAAATAACCTCCCCAGGCCCCGTGTTTTTTAAGCAAGACCGCTACGGCATGGACGGCAAGAAAATCAAAGTCTGGAAGTTCCGCTCAATGCGGGTAATGGATAACGGTGCCGTTGTAAAACAGGCCACCAAAGGCGATCCACGAATTACACCGTTTGGTGCATTTTTAAGACGCACCAGCCTGGATGAGCTCCCACAGTTCTTTAATGTATTGCAAGGCACTATGTCAGTAGTCGGCCCAAGACCCCACGCCGTAAGCCACAACGAAGAATACCGAAAGAAAGTGGCTTATTACATGCTGCGCCATAAAATGAAGCCAGGTATTACTGGTTGGGCGCAGGTTAACGGTTGGCGCGGCGAAACTGACACCGTCGAAAAAATGGAAATGCGCATTAAATACGATCTGGAATACATTCGGAACTGGAGTATCTGGATGGACTTTAAAATTGTGATTTTTACCTTGTTTAGAGGGTTCGTGGGTAAGAATGTTTATTAAGGAATATTTAATTAAGGATACCGTACTGGGTTAATTATGGGTAAAGATTTAAATCAGCTAGATGTTGGGATAGTCCATGATTGGTTACCAGTATTAGGTGGAGCAGAAAAAGTCGTAGAGCAATTTACTAGTGTATTTCCTGAAAGTGAAATATACACTTTATTTAACTTTTTAAATGCAGAAGATGAGGCTTTCTTAAATGCAAAAGAAATTAAAGTTAGCCGACTAAATAAGTTGCCTTTTGTAGAGAAATATTACAGAAACCTAATTTTATTATGTACGCGACATATTGAACAATTCGACGTTTCTCAACATGATCTCATTTTAAGTTCCTCTGCAGCATTAGCCAAAGGTGTTCTGACCAATGTCGATCAGCCTCATATTTGCTATATGCACAGCCCAGCAAGATACGCTTGGGATTTGAGTCATGAATATTTAAAAGATATACAAGGCCGCTTCACTTTTTTAAAAAGAGAAATTGCCAAGGAATTGATTTACCGATTCAGAACCTGGGATCAACGAAGCGTAAATACCATTGATGCGATTATTGCTAACTCACACTTTATTCAGCGACGTATATATAAAGTGTATAAACGCAAATCGAGTGTAATTTATCCCCCCGTTAACATCGATAAGTTTAGCTTATACGAGGGAGATAGAGACGATTATTATGTAACTGCTTCAAGGTTAGTCGCCTATAAAAAGATAGACCTGATTGTTAAAGCATTTACAAAAATGAAAGATAAGAAACTGGTTGTCATTGGTGATGGGCCAGAGATGAATAATCTAAAACAGCTAGCTACTCCCAACGTCGAATTTGTTGGTTATCAAGAGTTAGATGACATGATTAAACTGTTGCAATGCGCTAAGGCTTTTGTTTTTGCGGCATTTGAAGACTTCGGAATACTGCCGGTAGAGGCGCAGGCCTGTGGAACTCCGGTTATTTGTCTTTCACAGGGAGGCACTTCTGAGACTGTTAACGCTATGGGGCATTCTGATTCACCAACAGGTGTATGGTTTGATAGGCAACATGAAGACGACATAGTGGAAGCTGTCATTAAATTTGAAAGTAATATTGATAAAATTCTACACTCAGAATGCCGTAAAAATGCAGAGTCTTTTGGAAATCAGAGGTTTAGAAACGAGATTTCAGGGTTTATATCTAATGGACTCGCAAATGGGTTTCATTCAGAAAGTCCCGATTTGCCAATAAAATATTAGAAAGTTGGACGACATGGATTTAATAATTATTGGAGAAAGCCACATTGAGTAAAAGTAGAATAGTGGTTAACGGGCGATTCCTGCTACAAAATATAACGGGAGTTCAGAGAGTTGAGAGGGAAATTCTGGTTGCTCTGGATAAGCTTGCATTGGAAGGTGTAATGGAAGCACCTGAAGTTGTGTTACCAGTAAAAGGGGAAATAATCGCGGAGCCTGAGCTCAAAGTGATTAAATTGGAGCGCAAAGGCAAGTTAAGCGGCCATCTTTGGGAGCAGTTTGAATTACCTCGTTACTGTAAAAATAAAACCCTGTGGTGTTTAGGTAATACAGCTCCAGTATTGAGTTTGTTATCTAGCAGTACGAAAGTGCTGACGATGATCCATGATTTATCCTATAAGTATTTTCCAAGTGCATACAGTTGGAAGTTTAAAGCACTGTATTCTGCCCTGATCCCCGTCGAGATCGCTAAAAGTGATGTAGTTGTAACGGTATCGAATGCTGAAAAAAAAGCAATGTCGGAACACTATCCCAATTTACACACCAAGAATTTTCATGCAGTACAAAATGGCGGGATACCTGATGCAGACGCTGATTTAGCGAGGAATCAAGAGCTTCCATCTCTTGCTGACAGACACTTTGGAATCTATGTTGGTTCTCTCAGTAAGCGTAAAAATGCTGAAGGAGTGCTAAGAGCGGCTGTTACCTTTCTTAAGCGCTATCCGGATATGCGATTCGTTGTAATAGGTGCCAGTTCAGGCGTGTTTGACTCCTTCGAAGTTGATATACCCGCTGAAGTAAGCGAGCGACTAGAAATGCGTGGGCAAGTCAATGATCCCAGTGTGATATATGAAGCATTTTCACAAGCACGGTTCTTATTATTTCCATCATTTTATGAAGCAAGCCCAATGCCTCCGGTAGAAGCAATGACGTTTGGCTGCCCTGTGGTGTCATCAAAAATTCCGAGTCTCACAGAGCGATGTGGTGATGCCGCAATGTACTGTGATGCTGACAATCAGGAAAGTATAATTTCTGCAATCGACACAATAATGACATCAGAAGATAAATGGCGTGAGCTGTCGGATGCTGGATTAACTAAATCCGCTACATACTCATGGAGAAATCAGACTGAAGCCCTGCTTAAATTGAGTGGGTGCAAGGTATGAGTAAAACGAAGCTCAGAATAATCCATGAAACAAACCCCAAAAAGTACTTTCCGGCACTCTATGAGTTAGCCAATGATGGTACGTTAGAGCTAGTGGGGACGCACCGATACAGTGTGCTCAAAGAATGGATGCGCTCATGGCTTCGCGATAAGACCGATTTTCAAACACGCACACTAAACGCTTTAGGTGACTTACTTATGCGTTTTAAGGTGCCGTTTCTCAAGGGAGAAACAATTGTAATCGGGTTTGCACCCTGGGACTGGCGCTTGTTAATTTATCGAGGGTTAGCCAAAAAAATAGCATTCTTTATCAAACGTCCTGGCATGACTGGCGTTTAAATAGCACGCCCCGTCAACCAAAGCCTGAATGGTTTAAACGGTATTTGCAGAAACAATGGCATGCATTTGTTCGCCATCCGAATGTAAAGGTGATTGCTGTCACACCCGTTGTAGCAGAAACGGTAAAGCAAGAAACCGGTATAAACGCAACGGTAATTCCTCACGCCGTGCCAGAAGTGTTTTTTGCAGCTGGCAGAGCCAGAATGCCACACAATGAAAAGCACTTAAAATTGCTTTATGTGGGGGAAATATCCGAAAAGAAAGGCATAAAACTATTGCTCGAGTTAGCAACTAAGTTAAATAACAACTTAACATTAACCGTAGTTGGTAACGGTCCGCTGGCAAATGAAGTTCAGAATAGTTCGAGTAACGTGACATATCTGGGGCCAATATATGATCGGGAAAAACTGGCTAAGGTGATGGCAGAACATGATGTACTTATGCTGCTTTCGCAAAGAACGCCTACCTGGGAAGAACTGTTCGGGATTGTTATTGTAGAGGCTATTGCAGCAGGATGCGCCGTGATTGCCTCTGATCACATCGGCCCGAAAGGTATATTGGGAAATCAATCTAATACCGGTTTGGTTGAAGAAGGAAACGAGCAGGCCATTAAGGATTACTTAAATTCTTTTATCAAAGATAGCCAGGCGTTGGCCGGGCTTAAAGTTCGCCAGAACGTTGCAAAAAATTACTCAACCCAATCTATAAAGAACAACTGGTTTAAGGCCATCCAAACGATATGAATACACATGCGGTGTTGTTACAAGGTATTGCGATATTGATACAGTGCGTCATTGTTTTAATGGCGACAGTTTCTGATTCGTGGGATTCAGCCGTCACGCTATCGCAACTCTACCTGTTAGCACAAAGCATAGCTTTTATTGCCATCATTATGGATAACCGCAGAGGGGGGATCTCTTATATGATTGAGTTCTTCCTGTTATTTTTTATTGCGTTGCCAGCATTGCTGCAAATAAGTAAAAGAGTATTCCCGTGGTTTGCCATGTTGCAGCCAATACATATTTGTAGTGCATTTGGGATTTTAGCTATCTCGCATGTAGCGTTACACACAGGTTTCATTCTTCATAACAAACATAATAGCAATCAAGTACATATATACCAACAGCAAGGCTTATCTAATGAGTCTGCTTTGTTTTATACTAAATGGGCTTGGTTAATTGCTCTCGGGGCAATGATACTAGCAGTATTGGCAGGGCCTTCAAACTTACTCGTGGCAAGGTTTGAACTTTCTGAAGTAAATTCAAAAGGTATGGCTACGCAGTTTAAATTCATGTGCCGTTCACTGAGCCTGCTTGCAATGGTATTAATGTTATATTTAATTAAATATATACATAATCCAGTACTTAAACGCCAGAACCTGTATGCATTATTACTCTTCTTACCATTATTTTTAATTATTAATTATCTGCCAGCATTACCTAGATTTCTACTGTTCGGTATCTTTATAGCAATAAGTACGATTTTTATTAATTATTTTAGTCCTAAAATAAAGATATTGGTGGCTATTGCATCCATTTTTACTTTATTTGTAGTCTTTCCTGCAATTAAGTCACTTGGAGCAGGAGAGTTGAACTCTGAAGGGTTTACGCAGCGAGCTGATACTGGGGCAATTAGTGATTATCTGATGCGAGTGGATTTTGATGCGTTTATGCAAATCACCTCCACCGTGCAATTTTATTCTAGTAATATTAGTTCAATTCGCTATGGTGAAAACTTTCTTGGGGTTGTACTTTTTTTTGTGCCTCGAGCAATTTGGCCAAGTAAACCAATAGATACTGGTGAGATAGTATCAACAGGGTTAGGGTTTGAGTACACTAACGTGTCTAGCCCTTTGCCGGCGGAAGCACTAATGGGGTTTGGGCTTATTGGGCCGGTATTAGTGTTTTATTTGCTTGCTTGGTTTGTATCAAGAGTGGAAAGCAGGGCTGTATCGACTGCATCTACAAAACCAATAATTTCTTCATTTGTTTTGTATGCGATTACTATGGGTTTTATTGTGATTATTTTGCGAGGAGCATTAAATGGAGTTGCACCTCAATTTGCGACCGCATTTTTAGCTTTCTTTGTGATGCAGTTTTTTAAAAATAAAAGAATAGTACTCAACGGAAGAAAACGACTTGATTGATTTTATTATTCTGGGCGCACAAAAGGCTGCTACATCTGCATTACAAGCAAGTATACGGAATCATCCATCAATTTACATGCCAGAAGGTGAGAGCCCCTTTTTTGAAGAGCCAGACTACTTCGACTCTCCGTGGTTAAACTTTGCAAAAGAACAGCCCTCGTCTGTTATTAAAGGCATTAAACGCCCGGACTATTTGTGCTCCGAAACAGCTCTAGAAAGAATTAAAGAGGCACTTCCACACTGTAAGTTTATTGTGGTGCTGCGTGAGCCTGTTAGTCGAGCCGTTTCCAGTTACTGTTACATGGTAAGACATGCCCATTTGCCCGCAAAGCCACTAAATACGGGTATGCAAGAATGCCTAGAAGCTTTTGAGAAAGGCTGTGATAACCGCGCTGCTTCAGTTATTTCTTACGGTTTATATGGTGCTTACCTTAACAAATGGATAAACGAGTTCGGAAGGGATCGTTTTTTAATTATTTCTCAGAATGAAGTGGGAACCTCTCTTTGTAATGTGTTGGACCGTTGTTTACAACATTTGGGAATATCCCGAGCACAGGGAAAATCAATAATCAACGGGCGTGAAGAAAGCAACGTTGGCTTGTATGATCCAAAACTACTAAAAATAGCGCGAATAGCCAGTTTAATAAAAACTAAGAAAATTACAGGAACATATCGTAGGCAACCGAGGGTTTTACCGTTGCGGGCTATCGGTGTAGTGATAAGCAGGTATGCTGAATTTTTGGCACGCCACAAAGGGCAAACTAAAGAGCTTTTGAACGATGAAATAGAAAGTCGGCTGTCGAAGATTTATGCAGAGGATGCAATGCTGCTTAGCAAAATTGTAGAAAAATCCAATTTTAAATGGATAAAACAATAACATGGGTGAACACAATAAAAACTGCAGTGTTTTGGCTTGGCCAAAGCAAAAAAATAAAGCGCGTAATCCTTTTCAATTTTTGCTTTATGACGCGGTTACAACCATTTCGACCACGGCCGTCAATGAATTTTCACCAACCAATATATTGAGTCTGTTTAAAGCAGATATTTTGCATATTCATTGGCCAGATGCTTTTTTGGCAGCAGGCAAAGGTGTGAAGTTCTGGCCCCGTTATTTGTTACTGCGGCTCATATGTATGATGGCAGCGTTGAGCGGTACACGTATTGTATGGACCGCGCATAACCTACAACGAGATGGGCAGCGCAATGCTGATCGTTTGAGTAAATATTTTTGGCCATGGTTTCTGCGCCGGGTTGATGGCATTGTATTTATGACCAAAGCCTCAGAGGAGAGTGCATTACAGGCTTGTCCGTTTTTAGCGAAAACGCCGCACGTTGTTATTCCGCATGGCCACTATGGAAATGTCATTGCTAAGTACCTTCCAGTAACCGCCCAGGAAAGCGATAAACCAACCGCATTATTTTTTGGTTCTATTACACCCTATAAGAACGCACATGCTTTATTAGCCGCATTTTTATCTCTTCCTGTCCGCTCAGCAGAACTCAGAATAAAAGGCAAAATGAGCCTCACAGAGCCAGACAAAAAGCTAGAAGCAATGCTTGTCGCTCTCCCAGTTGAAAGACAATCAGATGTAATTTACGAAAATAACTTTTTGAGTGAAAAGGCACTGATAACTGAAATATACACATGTGACTTAGTGGTGTTTCCCTACTCTGACGTACTTAATTCTGGCGCTGCTATTTTTGCACTCTCGGTAGGTCGGCCAATTTTAGCAAGCAATACCTCGTTATTCAGGGAACTTCAGCAAATGGTGGGGGAAGACTGGGTCTACCTCATTGATGGCGAATTAGACGCACATGACCTATCTGAGGCTATGAGTAAAGCCAAAGTGCTCAAGGAGAATGGTGGGAAACCGGATTTATCAAAATTTGAATGGGATGTTATTGCTCAGCAAACGGTCGATTTTTATCACCAAGTTATGTCAAAGGAATGTAACCAGTCATGAAATCGATTTTGGTAAAACTTTGCAAGTTATTTAGCGTTCGCATGCTCGCCATTGGTCTTACGTTTTTACAAACTATTGCGATTACGCAAGTATTTGGCAGCGAAGTGTTTGGCCTGTTATCTTTCGCTCTCTCGATATCTGCATTGTTGGTTCTAGTTTTATCGGCAGGGCTAGACCAGGTTTTAATGCGTGATATAGCGCGCATTGGTAAAGACGTAGTGGCTAAATCGGAGCGTTGGAAGGATATTTGGCGACTGATCAAGCGCTTTGTTTTGCCAGTCACGCTTTTTGTAACATTGGGGGGAGGAATGACAGTCACCTATACTCCCTTAGCTGGCGCATATCAACAAACGTTGCTTGTTGTTTTTATTCTTTTACCAGTGATTTTAAGTCGCAAATATTTAGAGGCTATGTGCCAAGGAACAAAGCAGGTAATTCGGTCAATCATGGGAAGCCAAATTGTCTACCCATTATTAATGATATTGGGCGCAGCATATGTCTGGTGTTTTGGCGTTAACCCTAACTCAATAACAATGTCATTTGTTTATGCAGTTGCTCTAACAGGGAGTATGTTTGCCTCAGTACTATTAATTGCCGGAACTTTGAAGAAAATAGGGGCAAATACAGACGTTAGTACTATTGATAATGAGTTGCATGCAAGTCCTGGGGAAAGAAAGCTCTTTTTATCGGGTATTCACTTGTCGTTAGTCTCTTTAGGCTTTGTATTAGGTCAGCATATTGACGTTCTATTGATGGGAGTACTTTCTACACCGGAAGATGTAGCTCTTGTCAGGGTGGCTGCTCGTGTTGCTGAAATAGCCGGATTGATGAGGGCAATTATTATTCTGCAATACAAACCTCTCATGGCTGAGGCATATGGAAAAGGTGACTTAAAGCTCCTCCAGCAACATGCCACTTTTATGGTCAAAATATTTCTAGCTACCGGGATTCCTATTACTATCGGTTTATGGATTTTTGCAGAAAATGTAATGCTAGTATTTGGTTCTGAATTTGTCGCTGGCGCTTGGGCAATGCGAATTTATATTTTGGGTGTTTTGTTCTTGCTGTTATGCGGCCCTTGTAATTCAATACTAGCCTTAACCGATAATGAAAAAAAGGCTGGTCAATTTGTTTGGGTTGCAATTATCGTCAATATAGCACTCGACATATTACTAATTCCGGAATTCGGAGCAATAGGCTGTGGTTTTGCCAACATGTTTTCAATGATGGTTCTCGGTATACTCAGCGTACGCTATGCCAGAAAAAAACTGAATATAGAAACTACAATTCTTTCAGTATTAAATTACAAAGTGTAAAGAGATAATCAAAAACGGCTCTTTACTGATTTGACCAATTTGACTTGATTTTGTTATATGAATTTAAGATGAATAAAACTAGTACGATCTTTTAGAAAATGAATATCTAATTAGAAAGATAATGCTATAGCGAATAGTATTCGCTGCAAATTAGGTTGGTTTATTAAAAATACTATATGAATCCATAAAAGCCGAAGTAATAATCTTAAGTTAGATTTGGTGGTAGTTCTATAAATAACCAATAAGAAATAACGTAGGGGGTTACGTGAAGATAGCTGTTTTAACTTACAATCTGGGCTTAAATTATGGTGGAATTTTACAATCTTATGCGTTAATAGAAAAATTAAAAAGATTAAAGCATGAGCCGGAGCTGTTATTCATTAAAACAAGTTATAAACCTTCCTGGAAGGGGCTCATTAAGAAAGCTATACTTTCAATTTTTTCTCGTAAATATAAAAACCTATATGATGGTCGCATCTACAGGAATACTTTTTATTTCGTAGACAAATATATTAATCCAAAAACCAAGCCACTTGAAAATGAAGATGACTTTTCTAATATCGAAAAGAATAATTATGACGCATATGTCGTTGGTAGCGACCAAGTATGGAGAGCTAGGATGTTTAGGCATATTGAACGTGCCTTTTTTGGGTTTGTCAAAAGTGATGAACCAATATTTCTATCATATGCTCCATCTTTTGGAGTTGAAAGTTGGGATTACACTGAAGAAGAAACAAAGAAATATCAGAAACAAATTCAGAGGTTTAGTGGTGTTTCTGTTAGAGAAGATAGCGGCGTAACATTGTGTAAAACATACCTGAATAAGGATGCTGTGCACGTCCTTGACCCTACCATGTTATTAAATGCTGAAGATTACAGACAGTTGATTACGGCAGAAAATGAACCAAAACATAGTGGCGGGTTGTTGACTTATATTCTCGATGAAACCATCGAAAAAAAAGAATCAATCGATATGATTTTAGAGGAATTAAATATATCTCCATTTAAAATCAATGCCAAAGAATATCTAGCTGATAATATTGAGGATATGACCTACCCTACAGTGACTTCATGGTTAAAGGGATTCGATGATGCACAATATGTTATTACGGACTCGTTCCATGGTTGTGTGTTTGCTATTTTGTTTAATAGGCCATTTATTGTATACGGTAATAAAAACCGTGGGATGGCGAGGTTTAAATCTTTATTGAAAATGTTTGGTCTAGAGGATAGGTTAGTCGTAAATAAGTCTGATTTGACGATAGAAAAAATAAATGACCCTATAAATTGGAGTAGCGTAAACGAAATTCTTGAAAAACATAGATTAAGGTCAGAAACCTACATTACAGATACGCTTGCATTGAAAACTAGTTGATATTTAAGCGTGTTTAAAAGTGCGAAGTAGGGCTTGTTTGGTTCCTTAGCTTTAGAAATGTGAAAATATAGGCTTGGTTAACGGTTACCATGATTAATATGCTATGGAAATCTTGACGCCATGTTCACGGCAGACAACGGTAGCGAATTCTGTGATCACGAATTGGCTCCGAGGTGCTGAAAACTTATATCTACTTCGCGAACACGCATTTATTCTGGGCGCGGCTTGAATGAAAACTGCAGCAGATACATACGGAAAGTAACCGAGCTACGCACGCTAACAGAAAGACAAATTTGTGAGATGAAACGGGCATTAACTGCGAGATAGACAAAGCGTCTCGACTACAGACAACCCGGCGCGGTATTCTATAAATTATGCATGTTGGCCTAATTTAGCGAGTGGTGTATTTTTGGAGTTGAATTTGCGCGTCTTTTTCAACTAATGTAGAACGTTAAGATAAACAGTATTAATTTACCTAATAGATACATCATTTAGCCTTGTTTGTATATTATGGTTAAATTTTTCAATACATCATCAATTTTAAAAAAATAATGGAGTTATAGTGTTTATTAAAAAGGTAATTCCGAAAGCTGCTTTCACTGTCCTTAAAAGTATCAAGGAATATTTTAAATTAATTCAACATTCTCTGTATGATTTGAATAGATTTAAAAATTATTCATCTATCTTCAAAAATAATAGTGATACAGTTACAACTTGGCTGATGCAAGACTCTCATCGGATCGAAAAAGGATTAAGTTTAAAAAATCCAAAAAAAGGATTTGGTAAAGATGTATTGTCTCGTATATTTAAAAATCTGAAACTAGCTAATAAATTCGACAATCGCCTAATGGCAGAATCTGTTGATTACGCTAACTTCGCATTAGATTTATATTTCAGTTATCATAAAGACTCCTTAGATTTAATTGATCCTAAACTTGTGCAAGATTACCAATCTTTGCTCAGTGTAAGAAATACTAAAAGTTTCTGTTCAGAACATGTATCTAAAGATATAAATGAGTATTTCAGAGATTATAAATTTGATGATTTATGTTTCGATCGGGCGAGTGTCAGACAGTTTGACTTGAGCAAGAGTATTTCACAGGAAGAATTAGATGCACTTATACGGCCTGTCATAAAAACTCCTACGGTTTGTAATCGCCAACATTGTAGAGTCAAAATAATTACCAAAAGAAATCTTCTACTCGATTTATTAAAGTTACAAAATGGCAACAGAGGATTTACCGAAGACATTCCCGCTTTAGCGGTAGTGACTAGCGATATATCATTTTTTGTAAAACCAGAAGAAAGAAATCAGGCATTTGTAGATGGTGGTATGTTTGCCATGAGCCTTTTATACTCTATGCAGAACAAAGGGTTCGTCGCATGTCCTTTGAATTGGTCAGCAAATATTAAAAACGATAAAGCGCTTTACCACTTTAATATATTGGAAAATAAAGAGTCAGTGATTATGTTTATAGCATTTGGAAGGCCATTAAAAACTATAAAATATGCAAAATCACCAAGGAAATCCTTAGGGAACTTTTATCAGCATTTTAAATAGTTCCTAGTAATTTAGCACGTATTCCAACTCCAGATAATTTTATTTACACTTTCGGTTAAAGTTAAGGAAAATCAATGAAATGGAGAGCAGATATTGATGGCCTTAGGGCCGTGGCCGTGTGGGTTGTTATTTTAGCTCATGCTAAAATTTCAGTTTTCGAAGGCGGCTACATTGGTGTCGACATTTTCTTCGTTATTTCTGGCTACTTAATTACTCAAATTTTGTTGAGAGAGCTCGAAGCTTCTAATTTCTCTGTAATACAGTTTTATGAGCGTCGCATCCGACGCATTTTTCCTGCTTTATTCTTCATGCTTCTTATTGTCACAGGCATTTCTTGGTTTGTGCTTTTGCCTGTAGACTTTAAAGAATATGGTGAAAGTCTTGCTGCTACATCTGTTTTTCTGTCGAATGGTTACTTTAATATTAAAAGTGGTTACTTTGCCAATAGCGCGGAACTGCGGCCTTTACTTCACACTTGGTCATTGGGAGTCGAAGAGCAGTTTTACATTGTTTTTCCAATAATCTGTGCGGTTATTATTAAGTGGTTCAAAACAAATTTAAAACTAGTTTTAATTACATGCTGGATTATCTCTTTTATTTTTTCATCTAATCTTATTTTAGATATTCCAGATCAGCAACGTTTCTATTTACCTTGGTTCAGGGCGTGGGAGTTTCTTACCGGTAGCCTTCTCGCATTAGGAGTTGGTAAGGCGATATTAAAAAAATTACCATCAGAATTCGCGATGATTTGCGGTTTATTATTCATTTTCATACCGGTGTTTACGTATACGAAAACTACACCATTTCCGGGGCTCACGGCATTGCCGCCAGTGCTAGGAGCCGCACTTATTATTCTGGCGGGATCAACAAATAAACAGCCGATTACAGCTAAGCTACTCACTTTTAGTTCAATTCGGTATATGGGTAAGATTTCCTATTCGTTGTACTTGTGGCATTGGCCACCACTTGTTTTCGTTTTTTACCTCGCAGGTGGTGAAAGCAACTGGCTTGCTAATGCTGTAGCGGTTTTGTTGGCTTTAGTGCTAGCTTCAGCTTCTTATTACTTTATAGAAACGCCTTTCAGGAATAAGCACTTTATAAGTAAACCAGTTATTTTCGCGACAGCCACTATGTTAATGGTTATGTCGCTGGCGTTTGGTGTTACGACCCGAATAGGAGAAGGGTTGCCTTGGCGCTTGCCTCCGGAGGTAGCTAAAGTTAGTCAGGTCGCTTTAGATATTAACCCACTAAGGAATAAGTGTGACCGTAAGTCTCCAGCGCAGATAGCTGCTGGTGAGATATGTAGAATTGGTGATAGCGATGCTGGGGTTAGTTATGCAGTGGTTGGTGACAGTTTTGCTGATGCGTTTATTCCAGGTTTTAATGCGGCAGGTATAAGTCAGGGGGCAAGCGGATATGTATATACTTACAGCGGTTGTTACCCTTTAATTGGAACCTTGCAAGGTGGTGGCAAATGCCATGACTTTTACACTGCTGCACTTGATAGAATTGTAAATGATAACAATATAGAGAAGGTATTTTTGGTTGCGCGTTGGTCGTCAGCGATCGAAGCGTCGCGTGTGGGATTTAATACCCGTAGTGATATGTATCTAACTGACGAGATTGAGAAGACTGAATCTCTCGAGGTTACTCGACGTGTGTTTGAAAGAGGTATGCGTAGAGTGTTGGAGCTTCTGCAAAGTAAAAAGATAATAGTGGTGGCAATGATTCCAGAGCAAGAGACTAATATTCCTCGTGCCCTAGGGGTAGCAACGCTTGTTGGCAATGAAATAGAGATAGGTTTATCAAGAGCAGCCTATGACACAAGAAAACAACATACGCGCACTATATTGCAGAGTCTGGGAAGTGATTATAATTTTACTCTGATTGATGTTGGAGAGGTTATGTGTGATGAACACTTGTGTAGAGCTATAGAAAACAATGTTCCCCTTTATGTCGATGATAATCACATCAGCAGAAATACTGCAATTAAGCTGCAAGGTTTATTTGACCTAAATGATGAAAAGCAATGATGTTTAAATAATAAAAATTTTATATTTTTCCGAAACTCTGGTTTCTAATTTTAGATTCTTATGCATTTATACCTTTTTGTTAGGGTGATTTTAATATTTATTTGACGAGGTGGTAAATTTGAATCGTGAAATGTGGATAGATTCTGCTAAAGGTTTTTCAATGATTTTAGTAGTGCTTTTACACGTATCGGGTTGGGTACAGAATGATAAAAGAATCAGTAATACAATATGGTTTACAGTAAGTGATTATTTAAGTGAGACTGTAAGATCTTCTGTGTAAGTGGCTGTTTATCATAGTGATACGCGGT
>CETO01048539.1_pt1 | contig 15576 bp, 13 predicted proteins | sample 531351 | NCBI WGS metagenome assembly CETO01 (sample SAMEA2622678, study PRJEB7988) | marine metagenome | isolation source: saline water (ENVO:00002010), including | reverse complement strand
AACGTGGTCCAGTACCACAACGTATTCGATTGGTTTTTGATCACTTGATGTCAAGATTGAGTGTCCACTAATGGCACATATGTAACAATACCCAGAACGGTCGCAGCTATGCCCCGAAGGGACAGACCCCGGTCCAACCACTGCCGGCCAAGCGTGTATCGCTCAACATGATTTCGGCGATCACCAACCAGGGCACTGTGCGATTCATGCTGTACGAGTCGACCATGACCGCCAAGGTCCTGAAGAAATTTCTGCGTGCGCGGATCGAATCGACGCCCGGCAAGGTCTTTCTGATCCTGGATAACTTGCGGGTACACCACGCCAAAGTCGTAAAGCGCTGGCTGGAGCGCAAGACGGTCAAACGCTATCTGGAAGTATTCTTCCTTCCTGCCTACTCCCCGGAGTTGAGTCCGGACGAATACCTCAACTGTGACTTGAAGGGCATGCTGCATAGCGGGCCTGCTGTTCGCTCAGTAGACGATCTGAAGAAGCGAACGCGATCATGCATGCTGACGCTTCAGCGCCGTCCTGAGCGAGTGAAAAAATATTTTGATGCTGAGCATATCGCCTATGCTGCATAGTCGATATAAATTGTCGCCGGGTTAATAAGCGACCTCCGGAACCGCGCTGGCCGTTCTCTTTCCAGAGTGGTTAATCTCTGCGAGCTCAGCCAAGGTACCGCCCAGCATATCTAGCTGGCCTCGATTGAAGGCCCGAACAGAATCGCTTAAAGAAGCAGTCTCAACAATTTCCAAGACGGATGTGTACTCCCGCTCTTCGACCACTGCAAAATAGCCGTAACCTGGCCACGGATTGACTGCGATCCTCAATGTTTTCAATTCATTCAAGTCTTCACAACCCATGAGAACAAGCATTACAAGTACACACGCCGTTCGAAAACAAATCCTTATGCTCAAACTAACTCCTTTCTAATAACCTTAAGGCAGATAAAACGGCATTTCTGTACTCATATATGGCAAATAACTTCTCGTGAGCTATCTCCATATCACCTCTTGCATGTGCATCAACCAGCTGCTCTCCAGCACTGTGTAAATTTTCGTGAGCAGTTAACAATTGGGTGAATTCAGGCTTATTTTGAAAACGGACTTGCCCATTATTTTCTATCCATCTACCAACGGTACATTCGCTGGCATGCAAAGGCGGTAAGGAATCGGTTTCACCCTGCAACCACGACTCAAGTTGGTTCACCCAGTGTCTGTGCTCCACTTCGGCGTGCAGTAGCGGCAAATTATGAAACTCTACAGGCTTTTGTGCTTTCCAAGTATTAGGCGCCTGCCAGTGGCTAACCCAGCTATGTACGTCTCCCGCCTTCATCGGTCGAGCAATACCGTAACCCTGTCCAAACTCGCACCCTAATCGCAGCAGCAGGTCACCATGTTCCTCAGTTTCTATACCTTCAGCAAGCACCTGTAAACCAAAGGCCTGGGACATACCAACAACACCGGAAATAATGGACAAATCATCATGGTCGTCCAGCATGTTGCGGACAAAACTCTGGTCAATTTTCAAAACACTGGCCGGCAAATGTTTGAGATAAGAGAGAGAAGAGAACCCTGTACCAAAATCATCCAGTGCAAACCGTACCCCTAGTTCACGACATTGCCGCATTACTCGGGATACTTTATTCAGATCATGCAAGGCACTACTTTCCAAAATTTCAATTTGCAAAAACCGTGGGCTAATACCTGGATGCGCCTCAAGCTCAGACTTAAGTTTGCTAACAAAGTCGTGCTGGAGAATTTGAAGGCTGGTTACATTCACACTGACTTCAAGAGACAAGCCCTGTTCATGCCAAGCCTCGGCTTGAGCCACTGCTGTGTGAATCACCCAGTCCCCAAGCTCAACTTCCAATGGATGGTCCTGAATTGCAGGCAAAAACATATTGGGTGGTATTAATTCTCCGGAAGGTGGCTGCCAGCGGATAAGCGCTTCCACTCCCAAAACGGTGCCCTTTGCCATATTGACCTTCGGTTGGTAGAAAAGTACGAATTCTTCGTTCAATAGCGCTTTTTTTATTGCCTTAAGTCTGCCCGTCAGTGCCAGTGTTTTCTGCTCCCATTGCACATCATATTGCTGCAACCGGTTTTTACCCTGCATTTTGGCTTCAAAAAGAGCTTGGTTGGCCTGCCGCAATAGCTGATCTTCTGAAACTTTGTTAGGCTGAGGATACTGCGTAACACCAATACTTGCTGTGACCTGAATCTGTACGCCCGAGACAACCAAAGGCTCGCCTACTCGCACTAGTAACCGGCGAAACAACAAAAAGTGGTCATCATCCAGCCTCATTTTAGGTAACAATATGATGAACTCATCACCACCATTACGAGCGATAAAGGCTTCCTCACCACACACTGCACGAGTCCTTTGACTGAGTGCCAACAACACATCATCGCCAAAAGCTGTACCCTGTCGTTCATTTATTTCCCTAAAGTTATCCATGTCCAGTATTGCCAGAACCAGATGACAACCATTCTGCTCACAATGGTTTATTGCCACTTTCAACCTTTCTTCCAGCGCTCTGTTATTTGGTAAACCGGTCAAATCATCTTCATACGCTAATTGACGCAGCTGCTCCAGATACATTGTTTTATCTGTAACATCCTGGATAGTCCCTTCAACAGCTACCGGTTGACCATCAGGGCCTGTTTCAAACTGACCACGAACTTCCAAGTACTTGGTTTGCCCTGACGTAAGGCAGATTCTATGCTCCGTATACAGGTCACCCGCAATGCTTTTTGCCTTCTGGAAAGCTTGGTGGGCTTTTTGACGATCCTCAGGATGAACCATTTCAAAGTAGCTATCATATGTCGGCGTTGAGCTCGTCGGATCCTGCTCAAATATTCGAAAAACTTCCTTAGACCAAAAAGTTTCACCGTCACCCAATTGATAGCTCCAGTGCCCCAGGTGAGCTTGCTGCTCTGCCCGCTCCAGACGTTCCGTTTCAAGCATTTTTTGTCTGTGCACTTGCCTGTGTTCCAGAGCAATACCCAACAAGTCACTCATCAGTTCTAAGAATTGCAGAACTTCTGGCCCCCATTGCCGCTCTTCCTTAACAGAGTCGTTGCCTAAAAACCCGACAATGTCGCCACATATCCGCAACGGATATACGCAAACTGACTTGATTGATTGAGCTTCCAGAATGGTTTGTTCAGCATGACCCTGAAGGGGCATATCGCTGACTCGCGGAATCAGCACATAACCAGTGGTTCGCAATTGATGCCACCACCACGGAGTTAGGTTAGAGGGTAGATTCTGAAGGTTATTAATTTCGGCATTGATGCCATCTGCACACCACTCGTGGGTGTTGCTCATATATCTGCCATCGCCGCTCACAAGAAAAACATAAGTGCGATCTGCGCCCAAATAAACACCAGCTCGTTGCAGAGCTCTCTCTATTGCAGTATCAAAATCTTGTGGGGACGAGGCCATAAAGTCTGAGGCAAAATCACTTATTATCAATCGGGTATCTCTTTCCCGCTGTAAAATAAGCTCCTGTGTTTTACGCTCAGTTATATCCATCTGGGTACCAACTACTCGTAACGGCCAGCCTCCAAAATCACGAGCAATAACTTTGCTACGGCACTGTACCCAGCGCTCGTCCCCATCACTATTAATAACCCTATGCTGATGGCTGAAAACATCAGTCTTACCCAACAAATGTTCAAGGAACTTATTTTTCAGGACGGGCCAATCGTCCGGGTGGATGGCCTGTCCAGGCTGAGTAAGCAAATCGAGCGCTTCATCAGGACAGATTGAATCAAGTGCGTCTAGGTCCATATCCCAGAAAGAGTCGTTGGTCCCCCCCAAGACTGACTTCCAATGGTCTTCCTGTTCTATGAGTTTCTTTTCAGCCACCTCTCGGGCATACGCTTCTCGCTGTAAAGCTAAGGTGCGACCCGAAAGTTGCTTGTACATACTAAGCACACTCTGGATAAGGCCCGAGGCTTCACCGCTCATCGCTTCGCGCGACGCCTTTTTGGCCTCAGACAAAGGCCTCCCTTTATGCACCTCAAGCAAAGCAACTGCCATGCTCTTGTCATCGTGCAGAATATGGTGTGCCAGCCAGCTCACCAAAAAGGAAAGCAGATCATCAACCCCTGCCAGACTGGCAGTATTTTCAACTTGAGCCTGCATGGCGCGTACTTTGTCTACGAACCCATCATGTGAGCGGTGGTGCCTGGCAAACCACTCATCATCCTCGAACACTTCTATCCATAATTTTTCTTCGGAATCAAAATGATAAGCTGCATAGTCAACAAGGCCATCAACAATTGACTTTAACTGGTTAGGCTCCAGACCAAAAACATACTGGTTAGCCAAACTGTTAAGTAGCTTAACCAACTGGAGATGTTGCTGATCAATCGTCTGGATACCGGTTTCAAAGCTTGGGTTCCAAGGAACGATATCGAAGCCAAACGGGGATTCATGTGAAGACATGGGAACCTAATTAATGATTATGATTTTTATGCAGTATAAATTTCAGCTCTGCTCATTGCACTAAATACGTCCTAACCGCCCAACGACCCACCAAGCGGCCCGCCGCCAAAACCCTAATGTCGGCAGATGACCTCTATTTCTACCCCTCAACCAGGCTCACCCCGGCGCCATCACCACCCTGTTGCGTCCGCTGTTTTTGGCCTGGTACAGGGCATTATCGGCTTTTCGCAGCAGCCTTTGATAATCGGGGTGGCCATCGAAGCAGGCCACACCGACGCTGATGGTTGCTTTCAACTCCTGACCATCGTGCAGCAGGAAGCTTTCCTGCTCGACGCTCTTGCGCAGTTTTTCCGCCATCGCCCTAGCGCTTGTGCTATCCATATCCACCGCAATCAGCAGAAATTCCTCGCCACCGAGTCGGAACAGGTAGTCGCCTGAGCGGCTGTTATTCACTAGGATCAGCGCGAGTTGCTGCAGCACACTGTCACCGGCCTGATGTCCGTGAACGTCGTTAACCTGCTTGAAATAGTCGATATCGATTGCCAGCGCGGCAAAGGCTGTCTTTTGGGCGCGGGATTGGCTGATCTGCTTGCTCAGGACCACCGGCATGAACTTGCGGTTCAGCAGTCGGGTCAGTACATCCCTGCCCGCTTCCAGTTCGTCATTGCGTTCAAACAGGTTAGTCAGGTGAAAGCGGATGCTTTTCACCTTGTCACGCAAGTCACGCAACAGATGCACCCGGGTTTCTTGGCTAATCGTCCCCGTATCGCTGTTCGCAAACAGCGGCAGCTGCACATTGTCGATTTCGTCCATGGCATCCATGACGGCCGTTGCTTCGGCCGAGCCTTCAAAGGCGTGAATACCCTTGTGACGAAACCAGAGCCCGAAGTCGGATGCATGGATGCGTGGCAGTTCGGCCGCTTGGGTGCCGATCGCTTGGCTGAACATCAATTGGTTTTCCCAGTCGAGCAGGGCAGCCCTTTGCAGCTCCTTTTCGTTGGCAATATTCTCGGTGATGGCAAACAGCCGATAGGCCTCTTCCGAGCGGGAGTTGCGATCATGGAACACCTCGTAGGCGTGCCCCATGACCTCCATTGCCAGATCGATGGTATCGAAAGCCAGGTGCATGACGGCATATTGCCCTTCGGCAGACAGGTCCGATGCTTCATGCAGCAGTTGCACAAACCCATCCTTGAGACAGCGCGCTCCGCGCAATACCAGATGCACCGGAATGCCGATGCGGGCATGTACTTCGCCGATTTTGCGTTGCTCGGCGAGCAGCCGCAGCACATCTTCCTCCGTGGCCGCTGTAAACAGACCCGCAACCCAACGCTGCATCGACTGTCCCAGTCGACTCTGTACCTCATCGTTGGACAAAAACTGCGATGCGGACGGGTCTGGCAGCATTTCGCGATAGAAGTGCTCGGACAACGAGGCCGCGTGCAGACGGGAAAAATCGACCACACTCTGGCGAATATCGGCACTGAAACGCTGGTTGATCGCTGTCCACTCTATACACAGGTTTTCGGAAGAGAAGCGGGGCATAATTACTCCATACTCGGAAGAAAGGGAAGTTACTCTTCAGTGTATCACCGACAGCGCTCTTCTAAAAGCTGTCGGTTGGCGCATCCACTTCAATGTTGCTAGCAGTCTGTCGGGTTTTCGATAGCCCTGTGAAATAATCCCCCTATTATCGAGATCGAGCTATGAACGGAACATCATCATGAGCCGCTTTATTCCAGTAGACCGCCAGACCGATTACCTGTTGCCACCTTCAGTTGATGAGTGGTTGCCCGATGAGCATCTGGCGCGTTATGTCGTTGATGTGGTCGAGCAGCTGGACTTGTCTGCGCTGACACAACAGTATGCTGGCCGAGGCCATAAGGCGCATCATCCTGCAGTATTGCTGAGCCTGCTGATCTACGGCTACGCCACTGGCGTGATCTCCAGCCGCAAGATCGAACGCGCCACCTACGACTCGATTGCATTCCGCTACCTGGCCGCGAACACTCATCCCGACCACGATACGCTGGCCACTTTCCGCCGTCGCTTTCTACCCGAACTGGAGCAACTGTTTGTTCAGGTACTGTTGCTGGCACGTGAGATGAAGCTCCTCAAGTTCGGCACCATCGCCCTCGATGGCACCAAGGTTAAAGCCAATGCCAGCAAGCACAAAGCGCTGTCCTATGGTCATGCCAAGAAGCTGGAAGCTCAGCTCAAGACTGAGGTAAACGCCCTGATTCAACGGGCCGAGGCGGCAGACAACGATGTCGCGACCGATGGTATGGACATTCCGGCCGAGATTGCTCGGCGTGAAGCCCGTCTGGCGGCCATTGTAGAGGCGAAGATCAAAATCGAAGCCCGTGCGCAAGAGCGGGATGCCGCAGAGCAAACCGCTTACTAGGATAAAATAGCCAAACGCGATGCACAGCGAAAGGCAGGTAAAAAGCCCAGGCAGCGGTGGAGACTGAGAGCATGCTGGTCACCTCTGTACACGTCACGCAAGCGACGAATGACAAGCAATAAGTCATGCCACTGCTGAACACATTGACCGCCTTGCCAGCCTCATTGGGCAAGGTGACCCATCTGTTAGCGGATACCGGTTACTTCAGTGCTGAGAATGTTAAGGTGTGCGGCCAGCAAGGTATTGAGCCTCTTATTGCCATGAAACGAGACGTCCACCACCAGCCACTGTTCGAGCGTTTTGCGGCCGAGCCGATGGCACCGGACAGTGAAGATCCCGTTGAACAGATGGCCTATCGCGTGAAAACACAGGCCGGTCGGGCCCGTTATGCACTGCGCAAACATACCGTGGAACCCGTGTTCGGCATCATCAAACACGTTATGGGGTTCAGGCAGTTATCACTCAGAGGGCTGGACAACGTCAGTGGTGAGTGGCGTTTGGCCACCTTGGCATGGAATATCAAGCGGATGCATCGCTTAGTGGCCAGCTGACAGACACTGCTGGAAATAAACGCCTGTGGCCGCCGTATGGGGGCTGAGCAGCGGTAAAGCGAATGCGCAAGTCGTGATGGCTGTCTGGCGATCATTGAAAGCGATAAAGGGCTCTGTCACTCTGGTGAGCCACGTTAATCCGACAGACTGCTAGAAGACGCAGAAAATTCGCTACCCTATCTAGCAAGGGAGGTGTTCTCCGATCAATATCGCCGCTTGTGTGAACTCGACCGTTTAGTTGATGAATATGATCGAAAGATCGAGTCGTTGGCCAAATCGAAGGAAGTGACAAAGCGATTAATGGCAGTCGAGGGTATCGGTCCGATTACTGCAACCGCGATTGTTGCTTCGGCTGGAGATCTGCATGATTTCAAAAATGGTCGTCAGTTTGCGGCCTGGCTTGGGCTTGTTCCACGACAGTGGTCATCAGGAGGAAAGCAGCGACATGGTCGAATCACTAAGCGTGGCGATTCATACATTCGAACATTATTGATCCATGGTGCTCGGGCAGTGATCCGATTTATAGAGCGACGCGATGACGAGAAAAGTCGTTGGGTGAAAGCGTTGATTGAACGTCGAGGCGTCAATAAAGCAGCGGTTGCTCTGGCGGCAAAACACGCGCGGATCATTTGGTCGATGATATCGAAAGATACCGAGTACAAGCTGGTTGAAATGGTTTGAATACTGGCTGAACAGGCTGGGGAAAAGTTTAGAAGCAGAATTGCTGAGTCGATCTGATGGCATAACGGGTTGAACCGACGTCAGCAAAACCTGAGTTCGCAGCGGGTCTTCGAGACCGATAGGGAAATAAGGAGCTGATGGGCGGATACCATCAGGGCCCGAACCGAAAGAGGTTCACTAAGAGGCCGGATACAAGCGTGCAGTCAAACCTTGTAATGTCGACGATCGACTCTTGCAATAACGGGGGAGTCCATACAAACATGCGAATTAAGCCTAAACGCCTTATTAAGCGAGATAAACCTGAAGCGTTGAGTGTGCCGGGCGCGATTAACCAAGTGTGGTCGATGGACTTTATGTCCGATAGCCTGATTGATGGGTGGCCGCTACGTATATTTAACGTCATTGACGATTATAATCGCGAAGGTTTAGCGATAGATGTCGATTTATCGACGCCCAGCTTGAGAGTTATCCGTTCATTAGAACAAGTGATTGAGTGGCGTGGTAAGCCTACTCAAAATGCCTATGTTGAACGGTTCAATCGTACGGTGAGGCATGAGTGGTTAAACAAGTACGTCTCTGAGAGTGTTGAACAGGCACAGGCATTAGCGACAGAATCGCTATGGAAATACATCAACGAACGGTCTAATATGGCTATCGGTGGCGTTCCACCCAAACAACTATTGAAAGCAGCTTAAGGAATTCTGTGAATAACTGCTGTTTAAAGTGGGGGGATTACAAAGCAGTTGATCGAGGGACAACGATACCAGATCGAGGCCTACTTACGCGAGGGTTTCAGTTATCGGGAGATTGGAAAGAGTCTGAACGTGAGTCACAGTACCAGTAAATAGAGAAGTTAATCGTAATCAAATTCGAGATAGCCATTACCTACCGGAAATCGCTCAGGCCAAGGCATTAAAACGACGTTGTCAGACCGCAAAGTACAGGATATCTGTACTGACGATTACCTTTGTTGAGTTCGGGCTTAACGAGAAGTGCCAGCGAAAAGCGCAGCCGATGTGGCCCGTGCCATGGTTGGCATGTTGTGGAAATATCGCAGTCATGTCCGAACTATCACGGCGGACAACGGCAGCGAATTCTGTGACCACGAGCTGGTTGCAGAGAAGCTTAAAACGGATATTTACTTCGCGAACCCTTATTCTTCCTGGGAGCGTGGACTGAATGAAAACTTTAACGGTTTGCTTCGACAATACATGCGTAAAGACACCGATTTGCGGACAGTAACGGACAAGCAAATTGCTGAGATTGAACGGACATTAAATGCCTGGCCGAGAAAGTGTCTCGGCTTTAGGCAACCTGTCGCGATTTTCAATGAACTAAACAAGCTTGGAAAACGTGTATGAATAGCGACAACAAAAGTGATATAGATGAAAGTAAGCACAATAGAAAAGTGTTGGTACTGTTTGCCCACCCTGCGCAAACCCGTTCTGAGGTTAACGTTCCGCTTTTTGCAGATGCACAAGCTAACGAGCATGTGACCGCTGTAGACTTGTATGCCGAATACCCCGACTTCAATATTGATATAGAACGCGAACAACAGCAGCTTGTAGATCACGACATCATCATTTTTCTGTACCCATTATATTGGTACTCAACGCCGTCAATTTTAAAAGAATGGCAGGATCTTGTGCTCGAGTATGGCTTTGCTTATGGACAAGAAGGAACGGCACTTAAAGGTAAACAGTTTTTATGCGCTATTAGTGCTGGCGGCAAAGAAGAAGCGTATCAAACTGACGGTTTTAATCATTTCACTATCCGCCAACTTCTCCAACCACTTGAACAAATGGCAAGTATGACTCATATGACCTACCTGGCGCCTTTTGCATTGTTTGATTCTCGCACCGCACAGGAAGAGCACCGTATTAGTGATCATCGACGAAAATGGACGATATTGCTAAACAAACTCATCAAAGGCGAACTGAATATGGAAAATGCAATGAACATCGAAAACCTAGCCGATTTGTGCACGCAGTCAGGAAAGTAAGATGACAGGCTATTTTCTCTATGCATTTATTTATCTGGTGGCGGCGGTTATTGCAGTTCCCATCGCTAAGCGATTAGGACTTGGTTCGGTTTTAGGCTATTTAATCGCAGGCCTGGTTATTGGCCCGGTATTCGGACTTGTGGGTGATGAAACCACAACCATCCAACACTTTGCCGAGTTTGGTGTGGTGATGATGCTATTTTTAGTTGGCCTGGAACTTGAGCCCCGCTCATTGTGGGCCATGAAATCAAAGCTTCTGGGGTTGGGCGGATTGCAGCTTGGACTGACTACTGCGCTTATTACCGCCGCAGCAATTGCATTAGGTCAACCCTTTGGGGTTTCCCTGACGATAGGACTCATTTTTGCGCTGTCTTCAACTGCTATCGTACTACAAACTTTTCAAGAGAAAGGTTTACAGCAAACAGAAGGAGGCAAAAGTGCGTTTTCGGTGCTGCTGTTTCAAGATATCGCCGTCATCCCTATGTTAGCGCTAATCCCGCTGCTGGCTATTCCTGAGCTAGCGTCGAGTGCTGCAGAGCATGGTTCGAGCAGCCAAAGCCACGACAATTTAAGCCTAGTAGAGGGGCTACCACCGTGGGGCTACGGCTTGGTTATCATCAGTTCTGTGGCCTTTGTCACAGTGGGCGGTCACTATCTAAGCCGACCTTTATTCAAATTTGTCGCTTCGTCACATCTACGTGAAATTTTCACAGCGACGGCGTTAATGCTTATTATCGGTATCGCCGCTCTGATGGGGTTAGTTGGTCTTTCCCCCGCCCTGGGCGCGTTCCTGGCTGGCGTAGTACTTGCCAATAGCGAGTTCAGGCACGAGTTGGAAGCTAACATTGAGCCTTTTAAAGGACTCCTCCTCGGGCTCTTTTTTATTACCGTAGGAACAGGCATTAATTTTGGGGTACTGTCGGACAACGCAGTGTTGATTGCAGCCCTTACTATTACGGTTATGCTTGTAAAAGCAATGGTATTGTACGTGACTGCCGTCGTATTTAAGTTGCGCGAAAGCAATAAATGGCTATTTACACTTAGTTTGGCGCAGGCGGGGGAATTTGGCTTTGTATTGTTAAGTTTTGCATCGCAAAACAATGTGCTACCCAGCAATATTATTTCTGTTCTCTCTTTGGTTGTCGCCATTTCTATGTTCTTAACCCCCGGCCTTTTCATCTTATTCGACAAAGCCATTATGCCTCGCTATCAAGGCAGCAAAGCACAACGGGAGCAAGACACCATTGACGAACAAGGTTCGGTCGTTATTGCCGGTATAGGGCGCTTCGGTCAAATTATTAATCGCTTACTGGTAGCCAATGATGTTAAAACCGTGGTGCTTGATATCCGCTCTAAACAGATTGACCTAATCAGGCTTGTTGGCACAAAAGCCTATTTTGGCGATGCGTCTAAGCCGGATATTTTACATACTGCTGGTGCTCACGATGCCTCATTGCTGGTTATCGCCATCGATGATAAAGACACGGCTGCCGAAATGGTAAAATATGCCAAGCATGCCTACCCCAATGTTAAGATACTTGCCCGTGCATTCGATCGTGGTCATGGCTACCGTCTGCGTCAGCTAGGTGCAGATTATGTCGTATCAGAAACCTATCATTCCGCACTTGAAATGGGGGCAGAAGCACTACGTTCACTGAATATTCATCCTTTCCATGTTGAACGCCAAAAGATGGCCTATAAGAATATTGAAGAGCAACAAAGCGATGTGCTTTATAAGGCATGGATTGACGATGCCAGCGGTGAACGCATCGACAATAACTACCTCAAACTATTTATTGAACTTGAGTCCTTAATTAAAAATGCAGTGAAAGCAGATTTGCATGACAAACACTCAAAAATGCGGGGCTGGACACCGCCACCAAAAGGCTACGCTGAAAAACGTGGGCACGATGAAACACCTGATAATGAATAAGGACAGACAATCATATCAAACGCCGGTTTTCACAAGGGGCTTAATGCAGTTTACGGCTATCCAACCAGGCCGCAACCCATTAAAACCCTCCCCGATGATGCGATTGATTAATATTGCTAAAAATTAAACTTGCAGCGGAATTTGAGGGCTCGCGATTGTGGGCCCCAGCCTAGCGCTGCTTTGCGTTTATCTGCACACCATGGGTTTCAGACCACACTCTAAGCTCATCCAGAATGTGCAAAGCTGTTCGCCCAAACTCGGTCAGCTCGTGTGTGACAGCAACTGGAAGCATAAGAAAAATTAACGCTATTTACTACCCTCTATGACAGCTGAATTAGAGGCTTGTTTCATGTGATGCAAATTGAAATCTCGCAAAAAAAGTGAACTAAATATCCATCATATTCCCAAGTCAGACTACCTATTTAGTGAATGTTAACTATCTCAGCATGGTAAACAATAACTAGCCTTATACGATTGGGGCTAGTTATTTAGGATGTCACTTACCTTATCAAACTGACTTTGGCACTTCTCTTTCAAGAACTTTTGAAATTCTCTAATAATTGGCCTTAACTGCCTTTTGTCAGCACATATCATATATAGTGGTACTGACTCGCCTTGCCAATCAGGCAGAACTTTTCTCAACTTACCTTCAATAATATCCTGACTAGCGTCGATTAAAGACTTATTGACGATTCCTCTGCCTTTTAACCCTAAACGCCTTACCACATCACCATCATTGGCTGATATCGCTCCTTTGGTTTCTACGACAACCTGCTGCAAATTATAAGTTAATGGCCAGCGGTTATGTACAGAACCCGCTACCATAAAGCTAATGCAGTTATGTTGGTTCAAATCGTTTGGATGGAGCACTGGTGGGTGGTGACGAATGTAGTCTGGGCTGGCACAGAGAACTCGAACATTCTGAAGACAAAGCGGTATCGCCACCATATTGGAATCTGGAAGTTCTCCATATCGAATGGCAACATCAATCGGTTTGCTATACATATCTTCCAACTGATCAGATAGCTCAAGCCGAACTGTGACGTTTTCATGTAAGTCGGTAAATTCATTGATCCAATCAAGTAGTAAGTTTCGCCCAAAGTCAGACGGCGCAGAGACATAAATGTTACCTGTAAGCGCGCCACGAGCATTTGCGATCTCCTCGACACCTTCATGCAACGTTGCAAGAGCACAATTAACCTTGGTTAGGAACAGTTCTCCCTCTCCAGTTAAGCTCAATCTGCGTGTTGACCGAACGAACAAAGGGAAGCCTATTTGCTCTTCCAAACGCTTTATAGAGGCACTGACGGCTGCGGGTGTCATATCCATTTGATTCGCGACCTTAGAGAAACTACCTTGTTTAGCCGTTTCGGCAAATAACGTCAGTTCATTCAGTGCTTTCATGCTACTTTCACCATATTCACTACAATCCTTTCCATCATATACAAAAAATACCTCTGCCCATAAAAGAAGAGGTATTTTTGACTAACGTGCTGATTGTTTAATCAAAGTTAATTGCAAGCTTACCGATCATTGCACCACTTTCCATTAGGCGATGTCCTTGTTTTAAGGACTCAGCATTGAATCCATTAATCTCTTTGGTCAATGTTGATTGAATTCGCCCAGAATCTATAAGATTGGCGACTCGTTTTAAGATATCACCTTGTTTGTACATGTCCTGTGTTTTGTATATTGAGCGCGTGAACATAAGTTCCCAAACAAAACCCACTGATTTACCTTGAAGTTTACTAAGGTCAATACCGCTATCAAATTCAACGATTGAACAGATCATGCCTTGAGGTGCTATGAGTTCTGCCATCGCATCCCAATGACCAACCGTGTCTGCCACGTTGAAAATATAATCTACCGTCTCAAATCCTAGCTCATGGACAGACTCAACTAAATTTCTATGGTTAGCCACATAGTCTGCCCCCATCTTTTTTACCCAGGCTTCTGTTTCTGGACGTGAAGCTGTAGCAATAACCGTTAGGTTAGTAAGCTGTTTTGCAATTTGAGTAGTAATAGAACCAACACCACCAGCACCACCGATGATTAATAGCGTCTTACGCTCTGAAGGATCTATACGAAAACGGTCAAACAGAGCTTCCCATCCTGTTAACGCAGTCAGTGGGACAACAGCAGCTTCCGCGTCATTAAGTCCTTTTGGTGCTCTCGCGACAATTCTAGAATCAACTGCGTGATATTGTGCATTCGTTCCTGGACGAGTGACATCACCAGCGTAATACACTCGATCACCTTCAGTGAAGTTAGTAACCTTACTGCCCACAGATACCACTTCTCCCACTGCGTCAAAACCTAGAACACGTGGACTTTCTAATGCTTTTTGCATTGCTGCACGAACACGTATTTTCGCATCCACAGGGTTAACCGAGACCGCCGAAACTTTTACGAGTAGATCGGTTTCACCGACTTCAGGCACGGCCATTTCAAACTCATATAAGCTGTTTTCTTCATCGATAGTTTTTGATTCACTAAAGCCGACTGCTTTCATCATTGTTGTCATATACCTGTTCCTCTATAGTGTCTAAGTGCAAGTGACCTTGTTCTTGCTCGATGACTAAACTATAGATTGGGAGAGCGAAGCTAAAAACTGCCGAAGGCTTTAAACACTTTCAAATAAAAACTAATGTATCGAGGGTGTGTTGATCTATGCTGTAGACTTCATGCTCAGCAATACACGCAGCAGCCACATTAACATGAATGTCTGCGATAATATGCTGGCATAGTTTCTTTCTAGCTTGTCATATCTACCCGAAACTGGTCGATTGAGAGGAATAATTTCCTATACAAGCGTTTAAGGCTTCAAGATACTTTTTCTGATCTGTTGGAAATTGCTTAGAGTAGTCCCACTAAACGATTTCTGTCCATCTTCGATTCAGCTTGAGCTGAGCTGACTCATTTGTCCCCCAAAGCTTATTAGTACAAATGCTCAGCTTTCTCTGAGGATGTTAATTTTGGATTGATTTTCCTAATGTGATCGGAATACTTAGTTGCGGATTAGACCTATCCCAATAAACTCATTATCTTTAAGACGATCAGTTGTCTTGCCTGGACAACACTTTTTGATTTTGAGTCCAGCGCCACAAAAACGCTTCTGATTCGGGAACATGCGATTAAGTCGGTAACATGAGACAATCTTGCCGACTTAATCTGACTACGACTCCAGCCGATCACCCGACAATACCGCTTACAAGTTCGGCGGCGCCTTGTCCTATCGTCTTAATGACCACTGGGCGCTTGGTTTCTCTTTGTCGCTAAAATACATTGAACAGGTTTTGTCTTAAACCTCCGGGGCAGCAATTACCATGTATACACCAACCGGTTCTTTTACCTCCGGGTTTGATGCCAGGCGACGCATAAGTGAAACGCAGTACCTGATTTAGCCATCCCTGAGTGTGTTATATAAGGATAACGCTCTGAGTGTTTGAGCACATTACGTTCATAGCGAGTCTATCAACCGGAATTACCGCTCTAACAACCTGATTGTCGCGCCCATCATCACCCTGTTAAACGGTTTGCCAGACAC
>CETO01088624.1_pt1 | contig 15780 bp, 10 predicted proteins | sample 531351 | NCBI WGS metagenome assembly CETO01 (sample SAMEA2622678, study PRJEB7988) | marine metagenome | isolation source: saline water (ENVO:00002010), including | reverse complement strand
TGCAGGTAGTCGCTCAGGCTTACTGAGATTTCCGGGGCTGCTGCCTCTCGACTGTGAAGGCTGGCGTCGTTAAGGGCAGTGTCTTCGAGTTCGGAAGGGCGATAGAAACCGTACTCTTCAAGCAATCGGGAGACAACGCCGGTGTCGGTTGGCTTCTTGATGAAATCGATGGCGCCCAGTTTACGCACACGTTCCCGGGCTTCCGGCTGAATGTCGCCCGAGACCACGATGGTCAGAACCGGAAGATCCTCGGAGCGGATGTGTTCCAGCACCTGGTAGCCGTCGAGTTCCGGCATGTTCAGGTCCAGAAATAACAGCTCGGCTTTCTGATCGCGAAGTATGGTTAGCGCCTCCTTGCCATCTCCGGCGAAGAGGATGTCGTCTGCCAGGCCGGGTGGCAGAGCTTTGGCCATTTGTTTGCGCGCCAGTGCAGAGTCGTCGCAGATCAATATTCTGGTGGTCATGGAGTGCCGTTTGGGGCCTTTAACGAAAGGGTGTAAGTATACCAATCTCAAGCGTTGTGTATATGCGGGCTACATTACAAGTTCGCTAAGCTACATGTTGGTTCCTAAGTTAGTTTAGTCCTGTGACGAACATCAAGCTTGAACAACAAATGACGGCCACGTAATGAATGAATGTGATGTACCTCACTCAATGTACGAGGCTCGGTCGGATATAGTCGTGTTGCGGTCAAAAAGAAACAGTTTGTTACAAAGAATAACGGGCCGCATGCCAGCACCGAAATAATAAAACCAGCGGGCAGGCATGGAGTCGGGTGTCGAAACTGACTCACTAAAACAATCAGAGACACAATCTATGACAAAGCAAGCGTACGGATGCGCTGCCCTTGCCACGCTCTGCCTGGGTATTTCGCCCGTTTCCCAGGCAGAACTGGAGCCCATTTCCGATAATGCAATGGGTGAGGTAACCGGGCAGGCCTTTATGCAGATTGAGAATATCCCCGGCCAGAACCATGAGTTCACGCGCATGACGCTGAGCATGGATGTGGAGACCCGTGTGAATATTGACGATATTCAGGCCGGCCAGATCAATGGCGGCACGGACTTCTCTGCCACCCACCTGGCCCTTGGTCACATCGCCCGTAACGATGGCGAGGTTTTCAACGGCAAAACCTACAACGCCGGCGAGGAAATTCCTTTCGAAGCACGCATGCCCTACATCGAACTGGCGGAAGATGCCGCCGGTCTTGCCGGGTTCCGCATGGGGTTTCAGCAAGCTCGGGGTTCGGTGTCGTCTAACACCACCAGTTTCAGCGGTAATATTTCCGGGCTTAAGGTTCGGGAAGATGTGTCGGGCACCATATACGATACCGCGTTGTTTGCCGGGGAAGGAGAGACGGCCACTAATTATCGGGCGTCCCATATTGGTATTGCGCCCAATGGCAGTGAAACGATGACCTGTATTTCGGGTGTAAACTGCGCACCACTGACCAACCTGCGGTCCGTTATCGTAGGCGAGGAAGGCTCCGCCGAAGGCGAGGTTGCCTTTACCGATGGGTTTTTTATCGGTTTACAGCGCGATGATAATGTCGCTTGGCAGACACTGGATGGTGCCAACACCATCAGTGTAGGGAAAGGTGTATTTATTAACCTGCCAACGAATATGACGGTAGATTTGAGTCAATTGACGGGTGGAGGCATTGACCGCCTGCGCACCCATCAGACGGATATGGGTACCAAGCTGTTTTGATTTTGCTAGACTCCTGCCTCTGAACCAACACGCAGGAGTCTTCCTTTGATCCGCTCTTTCTACTGGCACGATTACGAAACCTTTGGCGTAGACCCGGTTCATGACCGGCCCTCCCAGTTTGCGGGTGTGCGCACCGATGCGGATCTGAATATCATCGAAGACCCGCTGGTGATCTATTGCAAGCCAGCCGATGATTACCTGCCTTCTCCTGAAGCCTGCCTGATTACCGGTATTACTCCCCAGAAAGCGCTGGAGGACGGATTTCCGGAAGCCGAGTTTATCACCCAGATTAATGAGGCTTTCAGCCAGCCCGGTACCTGTGCCGTGGGCTACAACAGCCTGCGATTTGATGATGAAGTTACCCGGCATACGCTGTATCGCAATCTCCGGGATCCCTACGCCAGGGAATGGCAGAACGGGAACTCTCGCTGGGACATCATTGATATGGTGCGGCTGACCTATGCCTTGCGGCCGGACGGTATCCACTGGCCCCGCAAAGAGGATGGCAGCCCGAGTTTCAGGCTGGAAGAGCTGACGGTGGCCAATGGCATTGCTCATGAGGCTGCCCACGATGCCATGTCGGATGTGCTGGCCACCATTGCCGTGGCAAAGATGATCAAGGAAAAGCAGCCCAAACTGTTTGATTTCGTTCTGAACAACAAAGACAAACATTCCGCCCGGCAAATGCTGGATACCGCCGCTATGAAGCCGGTGTTTCATATTTCCGCCAAGTACCCGGCAGCAAGGGGTTGTTGTGCGCTGGTGGCGCCGTTGGCAGAGAGCCTGAGCAATAAGAACCAGGTGATCGTTTACGATCTTCGGGAAGACCCGGAGGCGCTGATTAACGCCTCGGTAGAAGAGATCCGTGAGCGGGTATTTACGTCTCAGGCGGAACTGGGGGAGGGCGTTAGCCGGTTTCCGCTGAAAGGTGTGCAACTGAACAAATGCCCTGTATTGGCGCCGGCGACCATGCTCTCCACGCTGTCACAAGAGCGGTTGGCCGAGCTGGAGTTAGATGGTGATGTGCTTCGGGCAAATCTGGCCAAGTTGCGCAAAGCTCCGGACCTTCCTGCTCGTATTGCCCAGGCATTCGAACAGGATTTTCAGGGCAGCGACCTGACTGATCCCGACGAGCAACTTTACGCTGGCGGTTTTATCAGCAAAACCGACCGGGAGAAACTCAACTGGTTGCTGACCCAGCCCGTGGAGATCCTGGCCGAACAGGAAGTGCGGTTTGAAGACGCGCGCCTGCCGGAGATGCTGTTCCGTTACCGTGCCCGAAACTATCCGGATACCCTGGTTGGCGAGGAAATGGAGCGCTGGGAGCAGTTCCGTACCGAAAGATTGATGCAGCCTAAAAAGGGATGGCGGTCGCTGGAAGCTTTTGGCCGTGAACTTCAGAGATTGGCCTCGGATCCTGAGCTGACGCCCAAAAAGCAGCAGGTTCTTGAGGACTTACATCTCTATGGCGAATCCCTGATTCCCTATATGTAAGGAGGGCCAGCCCCCTTTTATTTCTCGAACAGGACGGAAATATCGTCGGCCGTAATGGCCGAGCTGAAGGCATCAGCTTTGCCGTACAGACCGTCTGCAAGCTGGCTCTTCCTTGCCTGTAGTGCCTGAATTCGCTCTTCTACCGTGCCTTCGGTAATCAGACGGTACACGAAGACAGGTTTGTCCTGGCCGATGCGCCAGGCGCGGTCTGTGGCTTGTTGTTCGGCTGCGGGGTTCCACCACGGGTCATAGTGAATAACGCAGTCCGCGGCGGTCAGGTTCAGGCCGGTACCACCGGCTTTCAGGCTGATGAGGAAGACCGGGCTCTCGCCATTCTGAAACCGTTTAACCGGTGTGGCGCGGTCTCTGGTTTGGCCGGTGAGTTTTTCATAGCCTAGGCCAGCCGCCTTCAAAGTGGTTTCGATCAGCGCCAGCATGCTGGTGAACTGAGAGAAGATGATGACCTTGCGTCCCTCATCCAGCAGTTGTTCCAACATTTCCATTAAAGAGTCGAGTTTGGCCGAACCGGCTGTTTCTTCCGGGTTAAGCAGAGCGGGATGGCAACAGATTTGCCTGAGTTTCAGGAGCGCATCCAGTATTTCTATCTGGCTTCTTGCTGCGCCCTTATCGGCAAGCAATTTGCGAATGCGCTTATCCATGGTGGCGCGGATGGTCTCATACAGATCTTTCTGCTGGCGATTCAGCTCAACGTGACGCACGATCTCGGTTTTTTCCGGCAACTCCGGAGTTACCTGATCTTTCGTGCGCCTCAGCATAAATGGTCGCACCCGGCGGCTCAGCTCCGCATAACGGCTCTGATTGCCCTGTTCTTCAATAGGTTTTCGGTAGTGTTCGCGGAAGATTTTCTGGTCTGCCAGGTAGCCCGGCAGAATAAGATCAAACAGGGCCCATAGCTCTCCGAGGTGGTTTTCCATTGGTGTGCCGGTAAGTGCGATGCGGTTTTCGGCTGGCAGGCGGCGAGCCGCTTTGGACGTCACGGTTGCCGGGTTTTTCAGGTGTTGGGCCTCGTCGAAAAAAGCCAGGCTGTATGACTGGTTCTGGTGCTGTTCCAGATCCCGGTGCAGGAGTGGGTAGCTGGTAATCACCAGATCGGCCTCCGCTACCATGTCGAAGAATGGTTTACGACGTTGGCCATGGATCACCAGGCATTTCAGCCCCGGGGTGAATTTCTCGGCTTCTGCCTCCCAGTTGGCAATAAGCGTGGTCGGGCATACCACCAGAGCAGGCGCGGAAAGCCGACCTGCGGCTTTTTCGGCCTGAATGCAGGCGAGGGTTTGTAGGGTCTTGCCCAGGCCCATATCGTCGGCAAGAACGCCACCGAGCCCGAATTCTCGCAGGAACATCAGCCAGTTCAGGCCATCTTGCTGGTAGTGGCGCAGCTCTGCCCGAACCTCTGAGGGAACTGGCACATGGTTCAGTGCCTGAAAGGACGTGAGTTTTTCGCTGAGGTTGCGCAATTCTGCGTTGCTTTGCCAGTCTGCCGTTAGCTCACCCATTACCTGTGCTGCATCCAGTTTTGGCAGCCTTAGTTTGCCGCCAGGTTCTTTCCCTAACAGGCTCAACAGGGTTCGGGCCAATGGTCGGATGCGGCCTGAAACAACCCGGATGAGAGCGTCGCCGTTATGGAGCCAGAGGGTTTCAGGCAAGGCATCGTCACTGTCATTGTTGAGGTCGAGATAAACCAGGGCCTGTTGTAGTAGCGGAATCAGGTCAATCTGTGTGCCGTTGTAGTCAATGCCCACTTCAACATCAAACCAGCCCGGCGATTCTTCATCCGGCTTCAGACTGCCGTGCAGCTGGTCTATTTCAATAACCGGTACATCAAAACTCTCGTCCATTTCAATTTGCCAGCCGCCTGCATCCAGTCGCGGTAAATCGAAGGCAATGAAATCCAGCCACTGGTTACGGGTTGGCAAGGTGAAATCGAGAAAACTGCCATACGGTAGCGCATTAACCATGTCTGCTTCGAGATGATCGGTCATTGTTCCCGCCATTTTGAAATCGGGCAAATCACGATGTAGCCATTCGATTTCCGCATCCTCATCCCGAATGACCAGCAACGGGCCATTGTTGCCATCAACCAGAACCCGGGGTTCCTGTTCCGAGAACGCTACCCGGTGGCCTTCATAGCTGAACATTAACCTCGCCATTAGCAGTGGCAGTGTCCCGGGGACGGGATGCTGAAGGCTGTACAGCTGCAGTATCGGCTGGGGTGCTGCCTGCACCATGGAGGGCACCTGGAAAGATTCAGGCAGAACGGTGCCGGCTTTTTCCAGTATGGGCGCAAGATCTGGCAAAGCCTGCTGAAGCTGGTTTTCCGCCAAGGGAGGACATTGTTGTAGAAGTGCGGTTGTACGGGCATCCAGCGAGTTCTGCACCCGCCCGATACGGAGTTCTTTTTCGTCCAGATAGTAGGCGGGCGAGGTGTTCAACAGCCGAATGTGTGACGGGAGCGCCTTGCTGACCAGTTGCCAATGTTGTTTATCTGGCAACTGCATCCACTCAAAGCCGGATTCTAGAGTCTCTCCGAGTTGAAGCGGCGGGTTTCGAGTGGATTCCAGAAAGAAGCGGCGGGTTTTCAGCGCCGATTCAATAAAATAGGCGCCCGTGGTCCCCTCCAGAACCGGTGCAACACGAAATGCTGTGGGCAGTGCGTTTAACCATGTGAGCGGTGCTATATCGCTCTCTCGCAGGTATTTCGGGCGATCGTATTCAAGGTTGGTACGGCTCCACACGGTGGTTTTGGAGCCACTGGAATATTCTCCCGATTTACGACGCCGAACCTTGTTCACTGACAGGCTCTGCTGGCTGCGGTGTGGCTCTATGTGGAGCAGGTACGCCAGACACTCAGGGTTGGAAGCGTTGTCGATCGAACTGAAAACTGAGGCCGCCTGTTCCAGCCATGTTTCCGCTGTCGGGTATTTGTATCGTGTATCGGCTTCCGGTTCGTATTTTTCAGCGCTCAGGCCTGCTTCGTAATTGGCCTGAAGTATAACGGCCACCGCATGCTTACACCGGAACCCCACCGGGCAACTGCAGAAGGTGTTTATTTTTCCGGGCAGGTAGCGGTCGAACCGAACCTCGGTGATATAGAGCTGGCGCTGGCTGCCAGAAACCTCCGCTCGCAGCACCTGTATGCTCATGCCTTCGGTTTCACGAACCAGGTTTTGTACCCGGCCCTGGCTGAAATAGCGCTTGCCTCGTTGCAGGCTGTTGGCGTCAAAGTTGAGGTTCAGGTTTGCTTGCGAGACTTGCATGGCTGAGAGCGGGCACCGGTAGATTCAAAAAAGGGAAAGCTACCGGAAACCAGCACCATGCTCAAACGAATTTGGGCCAGGCCCTCCGGACATTTTGCCTGGGCAAATGTCCGGAGGGCCTGGCCCCCATTGTTTAGCGCCGACGCTGGAAATACACGCTCAGGTTCTGCCCCATCAGGCTTTGAACTTCACTACCCAGGGCTTCCGCCTGGATCTGGCGCTGTACCGGGCCGGTGGCCAGGCTGTGGCCATCTTCATCCCGGGCTTTAATCAGCTTCCACTCCACTTCATTGCTCACCAAGGCCAGCAGTTCTTTGAGCTGGTTGGCGTCCTGCGGCCGGAACCATCGATCGCGGCAGCCGCCCAGGCTGTAGAAGTCCTCGTCCTTCAGCAGCTCTGTCCAGAGGGTATCTTGCCGGTTGGCCAATACCATCCTGCGAAGTTGACGCAAGGCGGTACGAGTGGGTTGCAAATTGTGCTCCGCCACCAGGCGGCGAATCTGTTTGTCACCCTGGGTTTGCTCGGCCAGCGCCGTGCGCATGTGCACAATGGCACCGGTGCTCGAGGCAGTATTGATGAGTGCGGCCAAAGACAGTTCAGTCATGGCGGGAGAGGGCACTCGGCCCACTTCCATCCAGTGCACCTGATGGCCATCGGCCACAAAACACTGTGCGATGGACCAGGGCCAGAACACGATGTTGTCCATGTTCAGGCTCTGGGCCATGCGGGTGCCCTTGGCGATGTTCGCCAGCGATTCATCAACCGCGATCACTTCCACGTCGTCCAGATATTGAGCCAGCTCCATGGCCCGTTGGCCGGATTGTGCACCGCACACCATAATTCGAAGCGTGGCGGGGAGATTGTCGGTGTTCAGGCCCAGCTCCTGAGCCATCACGGCTTTCAGGCTGGTCTCCGTCCGATAGGCCAGCTGGCTCCAGGCCGGCCATGCCTGGGGCACATCGGTTTTCTCCAGGCAGAGTTCCTCGGCTTTTTCGTCAAAATACTGCTTGATGGCCTCTTCTTCCGCCCGGTTGTAGTAGCTGGCTGCCATAACGGATTGCATGGCCAGTGGCCAGTCCACCAGATTCCATTGGCCAAGTTGTACTGCAAAGTTCTGGTGGAAAAGTGCGCCATACATGGCACTGATCATCAGCGAGCCAATCAGGGCCTCTTGAGGTTCGCCCACGGCAAATTGCGCCATGATGCTTTCATTGATGGTGGCCGCCAGGCGTTCTTCATCGTCTTCCGCGGCCAAAGCGAAACCGGTGCGGTCGGCGTATTCGGCGATGGCCAGGCAGAGGGGCTGAAGTTCGTCCCTCAGGCTGGCCGTTTGAGCGACCTCCGCCATGATGGCGCGACGCAGCAGCACCACCAGTTCTTCCACGGCGGCATTGGGCATCAGGGTTTTCTGGAGTGCCAGAATCAGCAATTCATCTTCTGCGGCGGCATCCAGGAATATCTCGGCGTTCGGGTTATCCAGGTCGTATTGCTGCTGGATGATTGCGCCGACAAAATGGCCGATTTCCTGGTGTGGCAGACCTTCCTTGCGCAGCAGGGCGATGGCGTCCAGCGCCAGATCGCTGTCGGCTTTGTGAACCTGAAGGTACTGCGCGCAGGAGAGCATGCCGGAATAGACAGAGCCCCATTCCGATCCGCTCTGCAGCAGCTTGCGGTAATGCAGGTAGGCAACATCAAACTGGCCTTGCAGCCTTTTTGCGTGGGCGACACCGCAGAAAGCGGCGGCCGATTGCCGGTCGCATTCCAGTGCCTGCAGGAAATACTCCTCCGCCAGGGCGGGGCGCTCGCTCTTCAGTGCCCAATAGCCGAGGTTGCAGTATTGCTGGGCCTGCGCCGGTTGCCGGTTCAGGCTGGCATTGAACAGAGCATGGGCCTTTTCAAGCTGGCCGTCGTCCATCTCCACCCGGCCGAGTAGGCCGAGAGCTGCTGCGTTGTCTGCCTCCAGCGCCAGCGCCTGGTTCAGGTACTCCCGGCATTCATTGCGCGCTTTCAGCCGCTGAATGTAGGAAAGCCCGTTGCTGTTGGACTCGCCATACGCCAGGTTTGCCTGGAGCACCAGGCGCGCGACCTGAGCCTGAACGGAGCGGGAAAGATGCGCGTTATGATGTTGTACTTGCATGGAACACCTCGTTACCAGCCAATATCCGATGCGGCAAAGGTCTGCAGTTTTTTGACGGTTTGCCGGGGTTTGGGGGAGGTGTTGCGAAAGGTGTGCCAGTTTTGGGTTTGGGGTCAGCCCCCAATTTATAGATGCTCGGCGAAATCCATTGAGTCGTGCAGGATTCGCACGACGACGAGCTTGCGTGCTGACATTTCAGATATGGCTTTGAAAAACACTACATGTCGGGCTTTCTGAGACTCTCTCTGAATCCTTATACTTCTGATCCCCGGTAGGAGTTCAGATCTATCCCTTGCTAAAGGATGATCAGGGCCCCGCTCGGATAACTCTTGGATGGTATGCGCAATCAGCCCACTGTAACTCATAGCTTGGTGGATGCCGAAGTTGTCCCGCGTGTAGCGCACAATCTCGTCGAAATCTCTGGCAGCGTTTTGGGAAAGTTCCACCGTCCATAGTGGGTGCATGCTGTTTAGTCCTTTTTATTCAGTTCTGCGGCCCTGTTGATCAGGTAGTTTGTGATCGCTTCACCGGTGCCCAGTGTGACTGTGCGGCCATTATCGACGTCTGCAAGCCCTTCGGCTAAGGCTCCGCGAAGTTCGAGAAGCTTTTGCTGCAGTTGGACTTCCTTCTCTTCGACCAACCGCAGCCCTTCTCTCAGTACCTCGCTGGCATTTTGGTAGCGACCTGTCTTAACCAAGTTACTCACCAGTTGTTCCTGGTGGTCTGTCATAACTATATTTCTAGTTGCCATTGTTCGGGGCCTCCCTGTGTCTATTGGCATATATTGCCATTTTGGCTATAGGGTTCCAAGCAGGAATATTGGATTCGACCCAAGTGCATTTGATTGGGTGAAATGTCTTGGGGTCAGGGTCAATTAGAAAGTTGGGAGTAGGTCAGTTCAACTTTGTCGTTCAGCTAAAACCAAAACGGCCGGGTGACTAACCCGGCCGTTTGGTATCACTTGGCTACTGTTAACCCTGCAACAACTGCAGTACCTGCTGGGGCCTGGCGTTAGCCTGAGCCAGTACAGAGAGGCCGGCCTGTTGGAGCACCTGGGTACGGGCCAGTTCCGCGGATTCCGCCGCGAAGTCCGCATCCCGAATTCGGCTGTTGGAGGCCGAAAGGTTTTCGGAGGTGGTGGCCAGGTTAGCGATGGTGGATTCGAAGCGGTTTTGGACCGCGCCGAGTTCGGCGCGGTAGCCGTTGATCTGGTCGATGGCGTAGTCGATCGCAATCATAGCCAAGTCCGCGCCTTGTGAGGTTGATATATCTGTGTCGTTTAGCGAGACGGTGTTAGCGGTTGCCGTGTAAGCTTCGTTGAAGCCAATGTCGTCGCCTGCCGTGCTATCCAGCTCGGCTGCAATGGTGACATCAAAATCTTTGCCAAATGCTGAGGAAAAAATGACTTCCTCATTGGTTCTATCGAGATTTGCTTTGACGCCGGTTTCGTTAGATTGAGCATTGACCGCTCCTACCAGATCATTAAGGGAGCCTGCGTCTTCTACGGAGAATGCAAAGCCATCGATAGTAAAATCGAAGGTGGCTGTGTTCCCTGCCTCGAAAAATGCATCCAGGCCACCGCCCACTGCGTCCAAGTTTTGTTTGAATTCTTTTGCGGGGGTGCCTCCGTCAGTCAGGTCAAAATTAACCTTAACGTTTTCCCCGGTTGAATTTGTAATAACAAGTTTGCCGGAGTCTGCGCTCACTGCGATGCCCGTCACGCCGTCAGTCGTAAGTTGGCCCTCAATGGCAGTTGCAAGGCTGCCGAGATCTGTCAGATCGCCAGAGTTGACCGTAAGTGTGGATGACCCCACTGTGACGGTTCCTGCTGCGGTCGCGAATGCCAAGTCTACGGTTTCAGTTGTCGTTGGAATGGGCTTTGTGGATGTCGCAAAATCGTCAGTTTGGCCTAATACCGAGCCTAACTTGCTGCCCCGAGAGTCGAGCCCGCTGATGCCGATTGTTTCGCCTGTATTTGCTCCGACCTGGAATGTTTGAACACCAAAGGTGCCATCCAGAACCTTCAGCCCATTGAAGGAAGTCTGACTGGCAATCCTGTTGATCTCCTCAATCCTCTGCTGAACTTCCTGGTTCAACGCCTGTCGGTCGGAGATGCTATTGGTGGCGTTAGCAGATTGAACTGCAAGCTCCCGAATCCGCTGCAGGTTATTGGTAATCTCATCCATCGCCCCCTCAGCCGTTTGCGCCAGCGAAATGCCGTCATTAGCATTCCGCTGCGCCTGGTTCAGGCCGGAAATCTGGGACTGAAAGCGCTCCGAAATGGCAAGCCCCGCCGCATCATCTTTTGCGGAGTTGATGCGCAGGCCAGATGATAGGCGCTCAAGTGCGGTATTGGCCTGCCCTTGCGAGGCGTTCAGGTTACGCTGAGCATTCAGCGACGCAATGTTGGTGTTAATGACCTGAGGCATATCTATTCTCCTGCTCAGAGGTGCCGGAAACCAGATGCCCGTCGTAGAGGGGAACCCTTGCCGGCGGAAATTCGTTAAATTGCCGTTTTGCTGTGTGTAAAGCGAATGGTGTGCCAGGTTTGCAATTGCGCATTTAAGGTTTTGTTATTAAATGTTTATTTTCAGGTTTTTTTGCTGGAGGGATATGGCGGTGCCGAGTTGTTGGCGGTTTCTAACGGAATAAAGTTGCCGGTTTTACATTCCTTTACAAAATCCCGGAGATTTTTTTCTAAAGCAATCGGGTGGAGTGCCGTTAAGTGGAGTAACAGGGTGGCGCTCCCAAACAAACGAGAACGGGCGCCAGACCTCTTCTATGAAATAACGACATCGGTCGAAGGAGAAGCATTATGGCTCTCGGTATCAATACCAACGTCGCCTCACTAGGTGCACAGAATCAGTTAGGGAAGTCCCAGAATCTTTCCAACCAGGCGTTGGAGCGTTTGTCATCGGGTCTGCGTATTAATTCGGCCAAAGATGATGCTGCGGGGCTTGCGATTTCAACTCGTTTTCAGTCCCAGATTAGCGGCCTGAATGTCGCTCAGCGTAATGCCAATGATGGTATCTCCCTAGCGCAAACCACTGAAGGTGCCTTGGATGAGATCACCAACAACCTGCAGCGAATTCGTGAGCTAGCGGTTCAGTCTGCTAACGCGACCAACACTGCATCGGACAGGGCGGCGCTTGATGCAGAGGTTCAGCAGCGGATCAAGGAAGTTGATCGCATTTCCACCCAGACAGCGTTTAATGGGTTGAAGGTTCTGGACGGAACCTTCGGCGAGCAGCAGTTTCAGGTTGGTGCCAACGCAGGTGAAACCATTGGGATTAATCTCGGGACTGGCACGCGTTCCAGTGCCATTGGTGGAGTTGCTGAGGCAGCGTTGAGCGTTAATTATTCTGGTACCAATGCTTTCGCAAGTGACTCAACTCTCTCAATCACTGTCGGTTCCAATACGGCTCAGGTTATTAAACTTGATAGCGATGTGGACAGTGTGCAAAAGCTGGCGGATCGCATTAATGAAACGCTCGAAGGCGCTGTTGCTGTCGTAAACGATGCAGGTACAGATGTAGATATTGTGTCTTCAGAGGCGCTTGCAACCACATACACGGCAGGTGCTGGAACCGCGTCCATGATCACTGATGTTGCAAGTCAGGCTGTTGCCGGGAGCTTGGACGGTGAGGACGTCACTAACGTTGAGAACGCAAACAAAATGATCGCAAGAATCGATGCGGCTCTTGGTTCTGTGAATGATTTACGCGGAGATCTTGGTGCAGTTCAGAACCGATTTGAGTCGACGATTGCGAACTTGGCAACGTCGGTTGAGAACCTTAGCGCATCTAACAGTAGGATTCTTGACGCAGATTTTGCTGCAGAAACAGCGAAGTTGTCTAAATCTCAAGTGCTGCAGCAGGCAGGTATCTCGGTATTGGCTCAGGCGAATGCCCGCCCGCAGCAGGTTCTGTCGCTCCTGCAATAAGCGGTATCAGGTTAGCAGAGCGGCAGACCTAGTGGCCGCTCAAACCGCAAACGCTTAGCAAAAGCTTGATTTCAGATTAGTTTATTCTTGTAGGAGATGCATCATGGCTCTAGGCATCAACACCAACGTAGCATCGCTGACGGCTCAGAACCAACTGGGCAAGTCGCAAAATCTTTCAAATCAGTCACTTGAGCGGTTGTCATCAGGTTTGCGCATTAACTCTGCTAAGGATGACGCAGCAGGTCTGGCTATCTCAACCCGGTTTCAATCCCAGATTAGCGGCCTGAATGTTGCTCAACGAAACGCCAACGACGGTATTTCTCTGGCGCAAACCACTGAAGGTGCGCTAGATGAAATTACCAACAACCTTCAGCGAATTCGTGAACTGTCAGTACAGTCTGCCAACGCGACCAACACAGCATCGGATAGAGCGGCGCTTGATGCAGAGGTGCAGCAGCGAATCAAGGAAATAGACAGGATTTCAACGCAGACTGCGTTTAACGGTCTTAAGGTCTTGGATGGCACCTTTGGCGAACAGCAGTTCCAGGTTGGCGCAAATGCTGGCGAAACCATCGGGATCGATTTGGGTGCGGGTACAAGATCCAGTGCTATCGGTGCTATCCGCACGCAGGAGTTTACCGTGGATTTCTCGGGTACCAACGCTGTCGCGAATGATAGTACCCTCGCATTTACCGTCGATGGTAACGCTCAGACAATAACCTTCACTGGGTCAGAGGATTCTGTTGACGACTTGGCGGCCACAATCAATGATCAGTTGACTGAGCCGGCTTTTGCGTCAGTCGTCGACGGTCAGCTCAAGATCGTTTCCGAAAAAGATTTGGGCGCTGCGACTTATACCGCAGGTGGTGGTACGGGGACGGTCCTCAATAACGCCGCCGCAGCCAATACAGCGACCAGTAGCATCGAATCTGCGGACGTGAAAACTGTGGGTGCCGCAAATGAGATGATTCTTCGGATCGACGCCGCAGTCACCGCGGTAAACTCTCTGCGCGGGGATTTGGGTGCGGTGCAAAACCGTTTCGAGTCCACCATCGCCAACTTGGGTACGTCTGTCGAAAATCTCAGCGCCTCCAACAGCCGTATTCTTGACGCTGACTTCGCGGCAGAAACTGCCAACCTGGCCAAATCCCAGGTACTGCAGCAGGCCGGTATCTCCGTCCTGGCTCAGGCGAACGCCCGTCCGCAGCAGGTTCTGTCCCTCCTGCAGTAAGGGGCTAGCGGTAACAGCCGGAACCTTCGGGTTCCGGTTTTCCGCCGTTTGAGGATAGCGAGGTAAAGCTATGAATGACGTTAACCTGAACAACCCGAACCTGAAGCTGGTGAATGTCAGTGACCGGGGGCCGGTGAAGGCACTGTCGTCATCTCAGGCCGAGGGCCGGAATGCCCCTGACCTTGCTGCTTCTTCTGCCGGTGCTCGCCAGGTTCAGAATACCCAGATTGCCAACGAAGCCTCCAAAGCGGAACAGCTCAAGGAGCGCAACGACGCGCAGCGGGAGGATCTGGACCAGGCGGTCAGCCAGCTGAACGATTTTGTTCAGAATGTGCAGCGGGATCTGCAGTTTGAAGTGGATAACGACATGGGCCAGACCATCGTAAGGGTGGTTGATCAGCAAACCCAGGAAGTGATTCGCCAGATTCCGGATGAAGTGGCTTTGAGGTTGGCAGAAAAATTGCAGCAGGACGAACCGCTGACGTTGTTTAACATCAAAGTGTAAAAGCTTGCCGCTTTTGCGCGGATGACCACAGCGGTATTTCAGCACCGCCGCACCTGAGAAGGTCCGGCGGTGCTCTGCGTTATGGCAGCACCGGGTTTGATTAGGGGCTATGCTTGGTTTAACGCGTTGTTACAATTTTTTGCGCCAGTAGGGCAAAGTTTTGCCGCTTCCGGCCGATACATAGTTCAGTGAAAACATTGGCCCCCTTGAGGAGGCATGGTTATGGCAGGTATATCATCGTTGGGGATTGGTTCCGGGGTGCTGAACTCGGATCTGGTGGATCAGTTGGTGGCCGCAGAGCGCAAGCCTACTGAAACCCGCTTAACCCAGAAAACCCAGCAAGCCGAGGCGCTGTTATCCGCCTATGGCAAGCTGCGCAGTGCCGTAACCGAACTTCGTTTGCCAATGCGGCAGTTAAGTTCACCGGATAATCTCAAGGCCTTCTCTGCGTCTTCTACCAATGATGATATCGGTGTTTCTGTAGATTCCACCAAGGCAAGTCGTGGCACTTACAGTGTGGAGGTCACCAGTCTTGCCTCTGCTCAGGCGCTGGCTTCTCGGGATGTGTTTGCGGATCGTGACGCTACCAGCGTTGGGCAGGGCACTCTGGAGCTGTCGGTTGGTGACAAAATCACGAATATCACCATAGACAGCAGCAATGACACGCTTCAGGGCCTGGCGAACGCCATTAACGAAGCGGATGCCGGCGTTTCCGCTGGAATCATCGATACCGGGAGTGGTTATCAGTTGGTGCTGTCTGCAGACGAGACGGGTACGGCCAACGCCGTCAGTATTTCTGTCACGGGCGATACGACTGGCACAAATACCGACAACACCGGCCTTTCACGCTTTGCCTTCAACGCGGGAATGGATGCGGACTCCGGCCTGAAAGAAACTATTGCTGCCAGCGATGCGGTAATGAATATCAATGGTGTAACGGTTACCCGTTCCACTAACACGTTTGAAAATGTAATCGATGGCCTGACCTTTGATATCAAAGAAACTGGCACTTCTACTATCAAAGTCACTCAAGATTTTGGTGCTGTTGCAGACCGGGTTCAGGGCTTCGTTGATAAATTCAACGGCCTGCAGTCCACTATTGACAGTCTGGCGGGCTTTAATGCCGAAGCCGGTGTTGGCAGTTTGCTGACCGGCGACTCGACGGTTCGCACGATTCAGAGCCAGTTGCGGAATATTCTTACCCGTGTGGTACCCGGCATGGAGAACGCCAGTGTTAGGAGTTTGGCCGATGTGGGTATCACCACCAATTTTGAGACCGGTGGCCTCGAATTCGACCGGGCGAAGTTCGAAGAAGTACTGAAGGCCAATCCCGATGAGGTGACGGCTCTGTTTGCGGAGCAGGGGCGCACAACGGACAGTCAGGTGGAGTTTGTCCGCAGCGGTTTGAATACCGAGCCCGGTGAGTACGAGATCAATATCACGCAGGCTGCCACTCAGGGGCAGCTGGTAGCTGGTTCGGCA
>CETO01174818.1_pt1 | contig 15783 bp, 10 predicted proteins | sample 531351 | NCBI WGS metagenome assembly CETO01 (sample SAMEA2622678, study PRJEB7988) | marine metagenome | isolation source: saline water (ENVO:00002010), including | reverse complement strand
CACGTTATACCAAGAGATTTATTCCTGAATTTGATGCGGAATGTCGGCTAGAGAGCAAGAAGGCCCAACGGGCTTCCACCATCTCGACGATGACAATGGGTCAATTATCAAACGAATATTTCAACTCGATCTTTGATACCTCAGAAAATGAACTACCTCCTCATGAGGATCCATCTCAGGCTTACCTATCCTTCAAATATTCTGTGCAGCGCTCCGAAGAAGATATTGATGCAGAGAAGCAGTATTTTGCCAAGCTGGTAAAGGAACGTAATGAGCTAGTCCATCATTTACTTCCAAAATACGACGCAACATCACTACAAAGTATAGAGGAGCTCAGCGAATCACTCGAAAAGCAACGAGAGAGATTTTTGCCGGCTTTGAAAAACCTAACCACTCTATGCGAAGCACGTCAAAAGACCTTTAAACAATTATCTGATTTTTTTCAGTCCGAAGAAGGCAGCAGGTTTATTGTAGAAGGTATCCTCCCCAGTGAAACCCGATTAGATAAATTACTGAGAGATGCCGCTTCATTTTCAATAAGAGACGATGGTTGGTCATCACTCAGCCTGGCTGGTCAATTTATAAAAAGTCAACCTGAAGATATCATTGAAAAGGTATGTGAAGAGCAAGCGCTTTCAAAGCTTCCTGCTTTAAAAACGCTTATAGAGCAGTCATCGATATTTGAGCTTAAAAGCCAGCCAACAAAAAATGGCTCTATTTGGCTGTTTCGCCCAAAATCATCGCCTCATGAAAACCATTAACTCTGCCGAATAAGCTTGTTGCTAAATAAGGTGACTATCACTATGACCCAGAAACTACTTTGTGTTTCCGTTGATGAACTCACAGAACTAAGGGCCTCTCACAGAGAACACTGGGTGAAATCCCCTACTCTTTGCTCTGCTCTCATCAGCGAGGAATTTCTCCGCGATGTTGAAAAGGGCCTGGCGATTCTAAGTGAGCACCACATCAACGAAGTTGTTATCACTGTGCAGTACATCAATTGGTTTTATTCGTAGAGTAAGCGTGTCTTTCAAACTGTTACCAGTTACTTGCATGTCAGGCAGAACGAAATATATTTTTCTGGGGCGCTCTATCCTCAAACAAATACCGCATTTCGTTCCACACATCTCCTTACTACATGGAATTATTATTTATCATATTTACACACCCAGCCTAATACCGTTTAACCTATAGTCCGGTTACTTTCTCTTACGATTCAACCGGCTTTGTTTTCTTCGTTTTTTTAGAGCAGAACGATTTTCCTTGTTCCGACGCCCAATTAAGCTTTTTTTGTAATGTTCTACAATTGCATCAAACTCGAGAGCGGCTTCACACTTTAATTCTCGAGCTTTTTTTAGCATGATCTCGCCATCAAACTCTATCGGCCTAAATTCATTAAGGCTTGATTTATGGATATCATACCGGGCAACTATATAGAAAATCATTCCTTTGGTTTCATCACCAAAAAAGCGAGCTTGTTCTAACGCTGTAGCAACTACCTGATCATTTAATACATCGATTTTATCCTGATTGTACAAACACTTAAGAGTGCAAGCTGCTGAAAGCGTGTATACAGGCAATTTTTGCCAATTATCAAGTAATTTAAGGTAGGTGTTTTCATCAACTGTCGGAGCGAACTCAGCTCCTTTCAGACTAAGTATCGCTTCAAAGAAAGGTACCCCGGGTATTCCCGTTGCTTTCAATGCAATGTAGAAGCGCTTTGTATCCTTCTTAACTTCATCACCCCAAATCCCCCAAGCAACGTTGTATAACAAAGCATTTGGCAAATTTTGTTCCACTCCGAATTCGATTAACCGGTTGAATACGGTGTGATCATTTTTAAAAGACAAATCTAAGGCAGTGTTATAAGCATCCGGACAACCTAGTTCAATCGCCTTATCTAATAGGCTAAGTGCCGAGCTCACCTTACCTTGCTTGCTGTAATACTGCGCAAGGAAATAGTGTATCTCGCCCCCAACATCTTCATTCAAAGCCGACTTTTTAATCGAATGTAACTTTTCCAAGTCTTTCGCTTTAGGATGCAAATCACCACTATAAAGTTGAAACAACAAGTGGTAGCCATTTTTACCGCCTAACTGAATACACTTATTGCTCCAATACAGACAATCCTGAATTTTTGGCAAAATGACAGCGAGGTTATCTTGTGTATTGCTATGCGGTAAGTCCTTAAGTTCGGAACAGTGTTTATTTGCTACATCATACGTTTTGTTTGCATCACCATTAATCGCCAGGTAAGCATTAAGAAGTGAGCTGAAGGGTACAGGCGCTCTCCAGTTATCGACCTTAATGGTACCAATAGACTTTCGCATCAGCGTTTCACCAAGATGCTGGGCATCTAATAAGCAAGCTTTTAGCTTTGACTTGGTGACATAAGTACGCTCAAGGTTACCCGTAATGCTATTTATCGAAATATGAGCGCCAGCATTACCTATGGCTCTTAAGTCGTTCAGCTGGTCTTTTATTGCATCATAATCAAGTAAATTAAGCCTTTTCCCTTGCTCAATCATTGAGAAAAGACCATCTGCAACCAACACTTTTTTATGTAGGTGTGCCCAGTGTAGCAACCATATTTCCGCAAAATAGCGAAGTTTAGATGAACACGCATCGGCATCTATATCCAGCAGTAATTCGCACATCGAACCTGCTTTATAAAGTTCAGGAAAGTCAGATTTTAAAAAGCTAAAATTTGAAAACAGCCCATCCATAGAAATACTACTCCATTATTTTCTATTAGCTTGTAGTTACAGCCGATAACTTTTTTAAATTAACACCTTAATTAAAAAGATTAAGCAAGCTCAAGATACACCCAGCGCTTTATAAACTGCATCAACTGGATCACGGTAAAAACTTACCTGGAATTTAGTAAACGTTTCTGCAGGTACAGTCGGAATATCGGAGGCCGAAGCCATTGGCAGAAGTACTTTTGTTGCGCCGGCTTCAAGGGCTATCTGCATGCTGGACGCCAAATCCTGAACTGGATTTACCACACCGCCGAGAGTCATACTTCCCAGCACAACCATCGCTTCTTGTATTGGCTTTTTAAGCAAAATAGAACAACAAGCAACCAACGAGGCAAGACTGGCACTGTGGCTATTCCCACTATTCTGAAGGTCAACAAAGTGCATATGAAATTCATGTTCAGAAAACTTCGTATTAGCTGCAATCCGATTAAAGTTACCTTTGAAATACTCAAAGCCGACTCTCACCTGCTCTTTCGCAGATGTATCTGAGCCAAAACCAGACGTTGAATGCTTACCTGTTCCAGGCGTAACTTGCGTTTCCAATCGATACACGCCTAACTTACCAAGCGCCCCTTCACTTACAAAATGAATAACGCCAGGCTTAGGAATGCCAGCAGGAATAAGGTGGGCTCCACCTTGTTCCGGAACATTAACAAAGAATTCCTCATGAGTTTCGTTATCAATGTAACTAAAGTTCACATCGAAAAACTCCATCCCGCCAATTTTCTTTAACTGCTCTTTTACCCGTCTGCGCACTTCTAACGCATAGGTAAGGCATAGCCTAACATCTTCCTTTGTGTATTCCGCATGAGGATAGAGTAACTTTAATAAACCAGAGGTAGTGCGCCTTACACCAATCACGTCACGCTGGTTTAAGTTATTCCCCAGTTTAAAGTACTTATCTATCGCATCAGAAAAAGTGGTTTTGCGCATTTCCCGCATAAACTCAGCCAGATAGTCAGTTATCAGGCCAAATCTATCGGTGAAAAACTCTGGGCGCATTTTGGGGATTTCCCACCCGGGAATATAAGCATGGAAGCGGTCAAAATACGCTGAGTCGATCATTTCTGGAGGGAATGGCGCTAACAGGTGACTTGTTTTTACCAACGTTTCGACGCTGTGATCAATATTCCCCACAAACACCATTGATGCCTTGGCCTCTATGGAATCCCGCCCCCGAGAAAAGGAACCTGACGCCATATAATCTTTCATGATCTGGATACCATCTTTATCCTTAAAACGTATCCCTGCAACTTCATCAAATGCCACTACATCCCACATTCCTACCAACCCAATTTGTCGGGAGGACATATTATAAAAAAGGTTCGCAACCGTCGTTTGCCCACCGGAAACTAACAATGAATTTGGTGAGCACTCTTTATAAACGTGCGATTTACCCGTGCCCCTGGGGCCAAGTTCGCAAACATTATAGTTGTTCTCTACAAACGGGATCATACGAGCAATCAAATGCCACTTGGTGCGATGCTCAATATTGGCTGGCTCCATACCGACAGAGCGCAGTAATACGTCCATCCACTGCTCAGTAGTAAAATTGCAGCGTGCACCATATACCTCAACCATATTCATTGACGGCATTTGAATAGGTTTCAAATTAAAAATACTAAAGGGCGAGACTTTTTGGCCTTCTTCAAAAAAATAGCTGACGGTGATGATGCACCAGATACCGCCAGTTAAAAGCTTTTCGTTTTCCTTTACTATTTTGTTGGGCACTACTGCGTCTTTGATACCAATATTAGACAGACTCGCCTCATAAATATCTTTTCGCTGGTTAAGTCGTACTGTGACTTTATCAATAACTTTATGTGTGCCTTTTTCTCTTATTAATGACTTTGCTTTTTCCGCTTCATCCGGTCGAACGTAATTTTCAGTCAGGATTTTTTTAACGTTTTTAAGGCCCTCCTGAATTAATTCATCTTCCGCTGCCGAGCAGTACATTCCCAACAAATATTCCAGTACGTAAACAGGTACATTAGCTCCTTCTTTCAGCTGCTTCGTTAAGTCCTTTCGAACCACACGGCCTTTGAACTCGGTAACTAACAACTCATCCAGGTCCTGACTATTTATGCCATTGTTTTCATTATTATTTGTAGTCATATCCCAGGGCTCTCCTTAGAAAAAGTCATTTTCAATAGCCAAATCTATCGTAACAGAATGAGCTTGTAACAACTCACCTGATTCACTGTCTTTCATCATCAGCTTGTAGCTAAGGTGGCGATCAAAACCACTTCCCTCTAGCTTAACTGGCACATTACGTTTTCGTTCATCTAGTTTTTCTGAAGCCGAGTCAAACACGGCAACCTCGATTGAACTAACACGTTTACCCTCGGGCGATTCTATCCAAATCTGTAACTCTCTGGCCTTAAACTTGTCGCCTACTGCGTCGGTTTGTAGCAACAGTATTCTGTCAATGTTACTTACTATTCTCACAGGGCTGTTAAGTGGCACAACACCAACTTTTTGCTTGGCAAATTTTGTTTGCGCCTGCTTACCAAGTACTCTCACATCGATGATCGGAACACATATCTCCTGGGGCATCATGCCGCCATGCACAAACCTGGCACCGCCGACAAAGTTAAATCGATTTGTTCCTCGCGGTACCACAAACTCAACTTCATCGCCTGCGCTGCCATCAATACCCGCAGTAACGCTTAATTGACCTTTCCAGTGGTGGCTACCCGACGGCAAATTGGTTCCCAACACATAACGCTTCTTCGGTTCAACTGCACCATCACATTTGATGTTAATTAGTGATTTATCTGAATCCGTCACACCACTGGTTTTGAACAAGAAACCATGATCAGCGGTAATTAACACGCGACTACCCTTCAGTCTGTCTATCACCCTTGATATCAGATTTTTTATTTCCTTAATGGCACTCCTGGCAGCCTCAAAAGTTTGACTCTCAGTGCCTTGCTTGTCGCCAATGCTATCAATGACATCATGAAAGATATAAATCACTTCTAAATCTTCCACCTTGCTTTTGCATTCCTGGGTGGTCCATCGCAATACATCATCGGCTTTGAAAGCAGCACCTCTGTGCTGCTTTAAAATTTTGTCGCGATTATCGTGGCCATGAACGGATATGCCATCTGCTTTATATTCAACCTTGTTGCCAATGTGTGCAGTTAACCTAGCGTGGGGTAACAAGCTCCCCATCCCCAACTGGGTATAGCTGGGTACTACGCCTAGCTGAGAACGCAAATCTGCCTTAAAGCGCTTCTCATCGCTAATCTGTTGCGTGATTTCACTGGCCACCTCGTAACGAAGGGCATCGGAAATAATAACGAATACTTTTTTAGTTGTGGTATTCATTAAGATGCTCTGTACTTCATTCCGATAAAAATCAAACTGGTTGTTTATTCCCTGGATTCGCCACTCATCCAGCAGCGAGAATTGGTCGACGAGTTTATCCCAGGCAATGGCAAGGTCGTGCAAATACCAATCAACATATAGCTGCTCTATATCATCCACCAGCCCCAAAGCCTTTAACAAATCGCCACCATCGACTTTGTTTAGCTCGATACAGTTCTCACAGAAAATACGATATGCATAATCGAATCGATAGAGCTCTTGCTGGTAGGCCGTATAAAATGCTTGAGGACTGGAATAACTAAAGCCGTCAGGGTAATTATTTTTTAACTGGTAAAGTTCTCGAGCCGCACGCAGCGCTTTATACATTGGTGCCAGGTTATCAGTCGCATGGCACCAATGCCCCCGAAGCCGCACTTTTATCCAATCATCCACATCGTTGTAGGAGAACACCGGCAGATTTTTTGCCAGAGTCTTGAGCAACACCTGGTCGGCTTCTTTGAACGTTTCTACCTGCATCAGGTGTTCTGGCTGAGAGAACTCAATAAGCTTTGAAGCGATACTTAGGTCCGCTGCCACACGTCCTGCGATAGCATTGTAACTCTCCGACAAATTTCGGTTTGTTCGCCAGTTGCTAACAAAGCTCACTACTGCGGCACGTTTAGCGGCATTATGTTGAAGTTTAGTCTGTACTGAAGACGGCAGACTATCCATGTCATCCTGAGTCAACCGTACTGGCAACAAATGCCCGGATAAATTTTGCGCGTACTGACTTTTGGCCACATCAGCACCCGATGCCTGCAAAGCGTGGTAGCAATCAGTTACCAATAATTTAGTGAGAAGATCAGCTATTGACGGTTTGCGTTTTGGCTTATCGGCCCATAACTCTGGCTCTATAAAACCAAACTCTTCAACTAACATCGTCCATAAGGAGAAGAGAAGGTCAAATTTCTCCAGCTCTGCCAACAGCAACTCACCAGCCTCTTCGCTTTCAGCAAACGATGCAAAAACCTGATGTAAAATAGCCTGCAAATCAACCTGATCTACTTTTAATAAAACAGCTATTAATGCCTGTTCAAGTACTGTTTTATCTGCGTTCTCCGGCAGGATCTTTTTAAGACGTGTATAGCGTTGGTTGCTGCTGAAGAATTTTTTAAAACGGCTGATGTCCTGCCTAAACTCCATCCTCATACCAAGCTCATTCAGAATAATGGCACTGGAATCAGCGTAAAAGTGCGCCGCGTATTGGCGTATATCGTAAAGCCAATCACGCTTTGGCTCATTCACAGCAGCATTGCTATACAGCAGAAACCTGACCTCAGGATTAAGTAGTTCAATACGGTGCTTAACTTCCAGTAGCGATTCAGTATCGGTGTGCAGAACAACAATATCCTGTTCCTGCATAAATTCCCGAACACTATCAATTTGATTAACAAACTCGCGATCTTCGTCCTGCCAAAATACAATCCTGCTCTGGCTGAACTTTGCTAGAATGCCTTCATAAATCCGCTCGCTACTCATCGCTCAAACAACACCTTATTTTCTTCTATCTGTTCGCCGCATACTTCGCAAAATTGCGCACAACGGTCATTCCCAGCGCCACAAACATAGCATGCGCTAATATCATCTTCCGTCATTAACGGCTCTGTACAAAAAGGGCAGCTAAGCTCATAAGACGAAACAATAGACTCACAGTCGGGGCAGCTTTTTACCTGTTCTGTTTCAAAGAATTCTCTACGGTTTTCACTAACCGGCCGCACTCTCTCTGGCATACCAAATCGGGCTAAGTTTTGCCCATAATCCAACAGTAACGTCTCTGTCTTACTTTTGTGTAATCGAAGCCCACGGCCGATAATTTGTAAAAAAAGTCCGGCACTCAACGTGGGCCTTGCCAATACAATACACGCCAAATGGGGGGCATCCCATCCGGTTGTTAGCGTTGCTACGTTAATCAATCCCGGTATCTTACCCTCAGAAAATTGGGCAAGCATTTCTGTTCGCTCACTCTTCTTAGTTCGAGCAGTAATAACAGGATAAAACAATCCTCTATCATTAAGCGCATTGGCAAATAATTCGGCCTGTGCCACGGAACTTGCGAAGAACACCGTAGGCAATGTGCCAAGTGTTTTAAACAGCCAGTCATCCACTATGGCGGAAACCAGCCTTTCAACCACGGTGACCTTAGCAAGATCAGTTGCATTAAAGTCTTTCTGAGTAATCCGCACTTGTCCCAGATCGGCTACGCCAGCAGGCTCTACTTTAATAGCGTGCAACGGGCATAAATAACCACTGTTTACCAGCTCATCGATTCGCTTTTTAAAAACCACACGATCAAACAGCGCTGATGCATGGCTACCAAAAATATGCCCATCTTTCATTCTAAAAGGTGTGGCTGTAAACCCGATGACTTTTACCTGTGGATTAGCGCGTTTCAATGTCGTCAGCAGTCTTTGGTATCGACTGCTTTCATCCGGCGAGATGAGGTGTGCTTCATCTACAATCACCAGATCCCAATACGGATAGGTGTTTACTTCAGCAATAAACGTATCTCGGCTGGCCGAGGTAATTCGTTTGACCTCTCGCCGATCTAAGCCCGCACAATACACACCAACGTCAGCCTGTGGCCACACCTGCCTGACTTTCTCTGCATTTTGCAGCACGATTTCCTGCGTATGTGATAACACCAACACCCGGGAAGCTGGCTTTAATGTAAAAAGCTGACGAATAAACTCCGCAAAAATAATAGTTTTTCCGCTCGCGGTGGGAAGCACACACAACCCGCTTTCTGGCCTCTGCTGAAGGTAAAAAAACAGTAATTCATCAACTGCTTCTGTTTGGTATGGCCGAAGTTCCATCACGCTTTCCATCCAGAGTTTTTATCTAGCAACAGTTCTTCTGCCAACGCGCTCCGCAGTTAGAGCAGGGTTTATATAAAACCTCTTCTTCGCGTTGTTCTTCAGTAAGCGCCTGACGTAAGTACGGGTTAGCGTCATTAAATTGCTTGAGCAATTCGCCAGGTACTAAATCCCATCGATTATGACTGTTCGTAACGTTAGATCGAATTACCACGCCCAAGCTGCTTTTCATTTTTACGCGGCTTGAGCGAAACTTCTTTTTTATTTCCGTTACTCCTGAAATCGCCAGGGCAAACTCCAAGTCAAAAACCTCCATGATGGTTTCCAGCTTTTCGTCAAGCGCTGTTGCTTTTATCTGCACAATGAGGTTCTCATCAACAAGATACTCAACGTCAATACGTTCTCTGAGCGGAGGAAATTCAGCATTAACAGGTACAGCCAGATTGCCATAACTGGTTCGTGGATCAGATGCTGCGCTCTTACCCACCATTTGCGGTCGTTTAAAACTTAATACTGCCTTACCATCCCGGGGATCAACGCAGTACATTGCCTGCTGGGTTCTGTAGACGTTGCCCCGCTTGGGCAGTTCGGTCCCCTCAGCCAGTACCGTGATCATAGAATTACGGGCTTCAACCACCTCAAATGGCTTGGCAAGTGTAATAGGCACATCGTCGTGCGCAATCCATGCCGCACCCTGAGAGATGATCTGATCGCCAATTTCAGAAACATGTAATCGGGCCACCCCAAATCGCTCTTGCAAAAACTGACGAATAGTCGGCATGTTAACCATGCCCCCTGTTGCAAGGCACAACGAAATTATTTGCGGATCAACATCGGCTTGATCAGGTGACAGTAATGTATCGATTTCACGTATGCCGGTATTTACAAACCGCTCGGCTAACTGATTAAGTTGTTCCCGGGTTAATTTGCACTCTATTTCCGCTTCGTCGCCTGACGCTTTGTAGTAATCCGGTACGTAAACAAACGTAGAATCACGACCTGAAAGAGTAATCTTCGCTTTTTCACAAGCTTGCAAAAGCTTCGCTTTCATTCCCGGTACGCGGGGCTTTTTCGTGTCGTCTGTCCAGCCAAATTTTTTAGCATGTTCTTCTTCAACATACTCCAATATGGCCTCGTCCAGATAATCCCCACCAATTTTATTATTACCCCGGTTGAGTACCTGCGAAATTGAGCCATTGCTTATTTGGCATAGGGTTAAGTCAAGCGTACCGCCACCCCAATCGAATACCAGGGCAAGTTGCCCCTCACTGCGCCGAATAGCATTTTGAAAATCTGGCTGGCTTCTAAAGTAAGCATAGAGTGCTGCTAAAGGTTCATGAACAAAGGCTTCAATATGAACGCCGGCATCCAGGAAAGCTTCCCGCAAAGCCCGACGACGAGCGCCATCCATCGCAACCGGTATGGTTACCACAGCATGTTGTAAATCGGCTATCCCTTCATCGTCTTCATACTCAGCATGCGCTTTTAAATGACTTATCAAATCGGTAACGACTTCTTTGGGGTGTTTAACCATTCCCCCAACATTAATAGCATCACTGCCAATATACTTTTTGGGACCTCGCACGGTATTGCCCTCGATGCCGGTACCGTATTCACTTACCTTATCCTTCGCTTTTGTTCCGCATACCGGCGTATTTCCCCGGTAATGAACCACCGATGGATGGGGTTTTCCAGCATCTAAATACGACTTCACCTCACCTTTTGCCGTAACAACGGAAATCAGGCTATTCGTTGTACCAAAATCAATCCCTATTTTTTCAGCCATTCAATCATTCCTGCAACTTCTTCGGTGATGAGTTCCAGTTGATGCATTGCCACATGCACCTTTGGAACTTCTTTGTCTAATGCATGGGTTGTTTTTTCGAGTAATGGGAGTACATCGTCTTGTAATCGATTTAGCGTTTTGTATTTAATCTTGCCGTGATCATCTTTAAGGTGAACGCGCTCAGCTTTTCCCAGAGCTTGTTGCTCTTCCAGTTGTTGCTGCATCGCTGAAAGAGCAGCTTCTAATTCTGCTACTTTCTCTGACAATGCAGCATTTTGGGCTTTACTTTCAGATAACTTTTGTTGCTCTGACAGTACCGCTTTCTCTGCCTGAGTTCGACGAGCCACTTCCAGAGAATGCGCACTTTGTTGCGCTTCCTGTTGTAATTTTAAGTGCTTTAACAACGCCAAAAGGTTTACATTGCGATTAGGTACCGTATTTTCCGTAAGGTACAAACCCAGCTGGTTCAATTTTTCCGGGGTAATTTCGATATCAACGCTATTCTGCGATATCAGATAATCAATTATGAGTTCGCCGGAGCATAGCCCTTTTACAAGCAACCACTGCAATCCAATCGCTCTGAGATTTTTTAGCAACGATGATTCATCGTAAATTGGCGAAGTTTTTTGATCATCTCCAGGATTACCTGCCTCTCTCTCGCTAAGCACTTTACAGCGCATCTTTACCTGACTATCCAATATGTCGATAAATCGCTGAGGAGACTTAACCTTGTTAACGCCTCCCATTAGGGAGAAAAATATCGTTTGTTTTTGTGCGGCCTCAGCGTTAGTAAACCAAACGGTAATTAATCGGGCGACCTCTTCGATTAGCGCTTCAGCCATATTAGCCTTAGAATGATTGACCACAGCTGCAGCAACCTGATGCATAAACCGCATATTGGGATCGCATTCCAGCACTAACTCTGCAAGTTTCGAAAATTGCTGTGAAGACAAACGATGAGCGTCTTCTCTCCTGAGTGCTGCAATGTCTTTTGTGCTCAGCTTTAACAAAACACTCTTGTTTGCTTTAGCATCATCCTGCGCTTTTGAGAGGGCTTGAGCAATCACCTCAAAAAAAACGTTCTCATTATCTGTGTTTCTTAAATCAGTCATATTGTGTAATCACTTGTTCGATTTCATCCCAGTGCCTGAGCTTGCGGGCATACTTTTCTTGTGATGCTCTGTCACCTAACTCAAGGGATTTCCAAAATAGCAGCAGATTTATCTTATTTTTATCTGCAGTGGTAAATTCAGTTTTGCACGACAAGGCTTTTAGCTTGCTTTCCAGCTCTTCAACCCGTTTATATTGATGCAATTCATGATTAACTATTTCAACGAGATGATGAGTAGCGTTATCGATGGGCAGTTGTGCAAAATTAACCGCCTGCGAATGATTTACCTCATTAAGCTGCCCGGTTAATAAATATTGAACCGCAGAGTACACTTCTTTCAGCGGGCTGGTCGGAGAGACTTCACTAAGCGAATTCGTCATAAACGATATGATGTCGCAGATAGCAATAGCTAACGGACTATTAAACTCAGCCAGTACACCGTAAGCATGAGATAATTTATCCAGATGCTCCTCGAAAGAAATCACCGATGCACGCCCTGCCTTTGCCTGTAAGCCCACCAGATAGCTCACCAGGCCATCAACATATTCATCAGCTGCGGTATATTTACTGGTGAGTTTTATAAAGGTTTGGATGCCTTCGTTAGTAAGCTGGGCCTTACCAAAGCAATCAAAAAAGCACTGATCAACATCCTGTATATCTTCATTAGCCACCAGCTTCACATCCAGCTCAAATCGTTTTGTTACCCCGTCATTAGCAATAACGATATTAAAAAACTGATTGGTAGCTGAACTAATGAGAGTATTCAATTGTTCAACACTCAACTCAGTATTATTAACCGTGATGGAATCTGCGTTGAGAACCTTCACTTGTTCCAGTGATGTTTTGCTTCTTACGGTTAATCGAGTAGACGTTAACTCCCGGTCTCCCAACAGAAATACGGGGCTTTTTGTTGGATGCTTATCCCACAAATGCCGGGCCAGTAATGCTTGCGTGGCAAAGTTCACGTTGCAGCGCTGACAGAAAAAAGTTGGCTGGGGCTGATAGTCTTTGCGGGCCACGTCGTTAGGCCCATAACTGGCGTAACTCGAGTGCGTATTTAATAGCTGCAAGCCATAGATATACAGGCTACCGTAACTGCCATCCATTATGCTGCTTCAGCCTTCATTGCTTCAGTATTTCTCAATTTAAATTTCCTTTGACTAATCAGTTTCTTTCCATGAGAAAATGTTCTCGTATTTTACGACTCGACATCCCACTATTTATTTTCCACGCAGATTTATCAGTTCTTCGTGCACTTTCCAAAACTCTACCGACTTAAAAGCTCCGAAGAGCTTTATTTGATTTTGGTAAGCATGATCAAATATGTACCAGTAAGCATTGCCCACTTTCTGCTTTTTGATGTGTGCATGCCCTGCAACATTTCTAATGTGATAAAAGTAACTTTTAAGTATGTTTTTCTTCGCATTATGCAGATAAATCACGTTTCCAGGAGGCTGTGATAGTGAAAAATCAAACTTTGCATACTCAGCAGTCATATCAGCTATGGTATCCAAGGCATGGATTTCAAAAGCGTGTTCGTTTTTCAATCGCCTGTAGACCTTCGAAGAACGAATATTAAATTTCTGATTTAGTAAGTCACCGTTTTCCCACAACAAAATCAGCCGTTCATAAAAATCGGCCATTTCCTTACGGGAAAACTTTTGAGGATTACAATTCATGAGTTAATCAGGCTTTTTGCCATGGATATCTTTTACATTGGCGAGTAGGTTTCCGAATTTGCCGTAATTCACTTTTACACCGTCATCCAAATCAAGTGAAATACGCATTTCGGCATAGTGCTTAAGTTCTTCATCAAACTTACGAAGCTCAGCCTGCTTTTTCTCCAGAGACTTAAGCTCTTTTTCCAGCTTGCGCTGCTCTGCACCACTCGCTTCTGACACCTGATCCGCAATTAGGCTGTATTGAGACTCATATTTACCCATTAATGGCGTGACATATTCGGTGCGCATGCGGGATAAGGTACTTTCGTTGTAACGGTGCAGATAAACTAAGCATTCAAAGGCCTTTTCTCTACCTGAGCTAAACAGCCAGTAAATAGGGCGCTTCTTATACATTTTGCAGTGTTCAGAAAAGAACTGTGTGGAGAAATAGCGACGAATCGTTTCCATCGCGCCTTCACCTTTCTTGGGTTTTAGCGCATGTAAACAAAGGCTTTCAGCGACAAATTCTAAGTTTTCTTGGAGGTATTCTGGCCCCCAAACGGTTTTCACAAACTCTCGGAATCGTGTCGTAGCGTCATCGTCAAATAACCATTCCTCTAAAGCTAAAGGAACGATTCCATCTTTGTCTATCGGAAATGCTCCAAATTCATCTTTCAAAAATAAATTTGTAACCCCTTCATTACCAGACCCGGCATAAACTAACCCCTCTACTTCGGTGGAATACCTACCAACCATGCACCCTATAGAGTAGGACAGTAGCTCCGCAAACACGTCGTTTCTAAATCTTGCCTCTGCAGCCGTTTCTTCTATAGGACCATCATATTTATACTGTGGGTTTACTAACAATGAAATCTTTTCAACTGGAACTGTGTAGTCAACCTCTGAATTTAGTCCGAGTAAGCTTATGAATTTCTTATTGATACTCTCCTCTAAATCCTTAAATTCAGAAATTTCTTTTTTTGTAGTCTCTAAAAAGGAAGAAAATGTATCCCGTATTGACTCCGAAGAATTACACATCGCCCCCAAAAGAACGTTGCGTCGAAAGTCCCACGAAATTTCTTGCCTATCCCAATCTTTTGTCGATAAACCGATCAAATTTTTAGCATGAAGAGAAATTTCTTCCCTATCGTCCAAAAAATCATAGGGATCAATAAGGTCACTAATATGGCCCTGATTAAAATGCATTGCTGGAGCAACTAGCTGTAAAAGATAGTCTGCAGCAGAACTATTTAAAAACGCACAAAACTCAAGGTCTGTTAATTCGCCGCCCGTATATAATATAGGTCCGGGCTCTGAGTAAATAAATCCAATAGGTGAAAACCTTGCGTGGAAAGTAGAGATTGTTACTGACGTCCATGTAACTCCCCCCTTAAAATAGTAATCTAAACTCTGAGGCCGAGATCTTAATTTTCCTTTCTCATCAACGAAACTTCTAATCTCATCACCGTCTCTACTCCAATTAACAATAAACTGGTGATTTCCGTACCACTTACGAAATGCGCCACCTTTTTGAAATGGAAACCATTTTCGATTTGAGCTCTTTGCTTCCTCTCTAGAGCTAGATTTAAAAGAAACCCTATCGATTGGAACCTCATACCAACTCCTCAGAAATCTTTCATTGTCTCCTGTAATTAATCCTTGTTTGGCATCAGCTCTATTACCAATCTTCGGGTACTGCGAAAAAGCCTGTATAGTTTTCAAAGGAACCCAATATGCAATTGGTTGATTGGGAATGTTTTTAAACTCATCGGGACAGGCTATATAGAACCAAGGTAAGCTAGGGTCATTAATTGCCTCAAGAAGCTTAATTGGCTGGAGCTCAGCGCCCTTAAAATCAGTAAGTTTGATAAATGAGGAAGCATGGTTTTCCGTTTCGATACCGAGAACGATAAAAGCACAGACAGGAACGGCTGCAGACTCAAAGAATGTATGGTACTGCGGTTGAACAAGACTGTAGAGAGTATTTTCACCATGAATATTTTTCCTAAAACTTTCAAAAGAAGATAAGAACATCCAGGTAAAAGGCGTCATAAACCCACTATATCCACCACGTTTTATTAACTTAAGGTATCTCTCTGTAGCTACAGCATATAAGTCTGAGCTGGACCGCTTGTATTCCTTTATTGCAAACGTTTTTAAATCTCTATTTAGGTACTTCCCTCCCATATAAGGCGGATTCGCAATTACAGCATTATACTTCTGAGCTAATACAATGGCTATGTTCTGCTAAATTGTTGCTATACTGTATATGAATACA
>CETO01088872.1_pt1 | contig 15838 bp, 19 predicted proteins | sample 531351 | NCBI WGS metagenome assembly CETO01 (sample SAMEA2622678, study PRJEB7988) | marine metagenome | isolation source: saline water (ENVO:00002010), including | reverse complement strand
ACAAGGCCTCCTAAACACCGGCGTCAGCTTAACTGACATGCATTACGGCCTTTGCCGGGATTTTTTTCATAGCTGATAAAGCTTATTTGCTTTCTTCTTCCGAGTTCTGTTCTTCGTCTTCTTTGAAAAGGTGCACATCCATTTGCGGGAATGGGATTGATATACCTTCTTCATCAAAACGCAATTTAACTTTCTCATTGAAAGACCATAGCACCGCGAGATAGTCTTCTTTCTTCACCCATGGGCGAATGGTAAAGTTCACACTTGAATCACCCAGTGACGACACACCAACCACTGGTGCAGGCTCTTCCAAAATACGTTCATCTTCGGAAATCAATTGCTCCAACACGCTTTTAGCTTTGAGCAAATCATCTCCATAGCCAATGCCAAATACCATATCAGCTCGGCGAGTATCCATAGCAGAATAGTTTACGATGTTGTCACCGTAAATTTTACCATTGGGTACGATAATCTCTTTGTTATCAGGTGTATTCATCGTTGAAGTGAAGATACCAATTTTCTTTACTACACCTGCTGTACCGCCAGCCTCGATAAAGTCGCCTGAGCGGAACGGCTTGAAAACTAACAGCATAACGCCGGCAGCAAAGTTCTTCAGCGAATCCTGAAGAGACAAACCAATCGCCAGGCCTGCTGCACCTAAAATAGCGACCAACGACGTGGTATCAACACCTAATTGATCCAAGGATGCAACAATGACGAACAGCATCAATATGGCATTCAGGATCGACTTTAAAAAATCCACCAGCATAGGGTCGTACTTCGATTTCGACATAATCTTGCCAATCATCGAAATAATTACACCCACTACCATACGACCCAGTACGAAAATCACTATCGCCATCGCGATGTTGATTCCCCATGGGATCGCGTAGGTATTTACGTACATTTCAATATCTTCTTGAGTAAACATGTTCCAATCCGTGTTTATTGTGTTGAGCCATTAACTTAACAGCGAAGTAACGGGGTTAGCAACTAAATAAACCTGTCAAATACCCTTAATGATACTGTCACACCCCAAATTTAAACTTAAGGCCAATGAAAAATAGCGCCAAGCCAAGTGGCTGAAAGGATAGAGAAATTTTTTTGACTTCATTTTTTAGGCATTTTTAGCTGGAATTTTCACCTGTTTCGCTCTATATTTTTGTGCGCTGCAACAACACGAAGTCTGTTGCAGAAACCACAAAAGGTATTGTGGCGTATTCAGAAGTATTGGTTGGTATGCTTTTTACCTGCATCTATTTGATTAGTATGCAGTGACTGCCAACAACTAAGGTAGATTTTTTAAGGAATAGAAAATGTTACTACTCAGTTTATTATTTACAATCGTGTTGATGATTTTTGGTTATGCGCTCACCAGTGACAAAGGCAAGCACACCGTTCATGCCCGTCGCTCTAAATCTATGGCCGCAGGCCAGGGGCAAGCAATAAACACTTTTGCACCCAAATAGCATACCTCAGGGCTGCTCCGGCCTTTCCGGAGCCCTTCTTATTGAAACAAACACTATCCCACAGTTACACTACGCGTCATTCACTTTGTAGTTGAGTTTGATATGCGTATCCCTCGTCTTTTTCATCCAGACACCATTAACGTTGATGAAGAACTTGTCCTGAGCAGCGAAGCAACCCACCACGTTGCCAATGTATTGCGTTTAAAAGCCGGCCACCCGGTAGTTATTTTTAACGGCGATGGCAGTGAATACACTGCGACCATTATCGTTGCCGAGCGGCGCCAGGTGATTGTAGAGATTGACGCGAAGCTCACGTTGGATCCCCAGTCTCCACTGCCTATTCACCTTGGCCAGGGTGTATCGAAAGGCGATCGCATGGATATCGTCCTACAAAAAGCCACGGAACTTGGCGTTACACACATAACGCCTCTGATAACGGAACGTTGTGCAGTAAAGCTCGATGAAAAGCGCTGGGAAAAGAAGCAACAGCAATGGCAAAAGATCATTCAGGGTGCCTGTGAACAAAGTGGCCGTAATACACTGCCCATACTCAACTCGCCTTGTTCTCTGGCCAGTTGGCTGGCAGAGTCAACGACACAAACCCGATTAGTCCTGTCGCCTGGCAGTCAGCAAAAATTATCTCAGCTTACCGCAAACAGCCAGGGATTCAGGCTACTCATTGGCCCGGAGGGCGGGCTGTCTGAGTCCGAAGTCCATCAGGCCGAAGAAACAGGCTTCACCGGATGTTCCTTAGGTCCGCGCATTTTGCGCACAGAAACTGCCGCGCTTGCCAGCGTCTCGGTGCTGCAAGCCACATTTGGCGATCTGTAATACCGTTTAAGCCGGACTTTTCCAACCTGAGCGCTTGATTCCTGGTGAATCATCTCCATTATGGAGTTATCACCTGTTATGAGAGCGCACTATGACCTACACCGTTGGCGTGGTAATGGATCCCATTGCCAAAATCAAACCTGAAAAAGACACCAGTTTTGCCATGATGCTGGAAGCCCAGCGCCGTGGTGCAACCCTTGTTTACTTTGAACTCAAAGATCTTTACATCGATAACGGTGCGCCAAAAGGTATCGGTCAACAGGTTACGGTTCGCGACCAGGACAAAGACTTCTACACACTGGGTGAAACAACCACCTACGCGTTAGGTGATATCGACGTGCTATTGATGCGCAAAGATCCGCCTTTCGACAGCGAGTTTTTATACGCGACCCATATTTTATCGCTGGCGGAACGCGATGGGGCGCTGGTTGTTAACCGTCCGCAAAGCCTGCGCGACTTTAACGAAAAGCTATTTACATCGTACTTCCCATCGTTGATCCCGGACACCCTGGTTACCCGCAACAGCAAATTGGTGCGTGAATTCCATGCCAAACACAAAGACGTGATTTGTAAGCCGTTGGACGGCATGGGTGGCGCTTCTATATTTCGTGTAAAAGAAGACGGCACAAACCTGGGTGTGATCATTGAAACACTGACAGCAAACGGTCAGCGCCAAATGATGGTTCAAAAGTACCTGCCGGAAATAAAAGACGGCGACAAGCGCGTATTGATTGTTAACGGCGAGGTAATGCCCTATTGTTTGGCGCGCCTGCCATCAGCCGGCGAAACCCGTGGAAACCTGGCTGCAGGAGGAACAGGTCGCCCTCAACCCATCAGTGACAGCGACAGACGTCTGGCAGAAACCATCGCGCCGGTATTAATCGAGAAAGGCCTGATTTTTGTTGGTCTGGACGTGATTGGTGACCGCATTACTGAAATAAATGTCACCAGTCCAACCTGCGTCAGAGAAATAGAACGCGCCTACGATATTAATATTATGGCCGCCCTGTTTGATGCCATTGAAGCAAAATTGGCACAATGAGCCATACTGAGTAGTAGTGGAGCAGCGAGGTAATACGATGACTGAATTAAAAAGTCTGGCAAATCACTTCTTGATTGCCATGCCATCCATGGAAGATCCGTTTTTCGCCCGCAGTTTAACCTATATATGCGAGCACAATGACGAAGGCGCCATGGGCCTGGTTGTTAACCACCCTACCAACATGACCCTGCGCGAACTGTTGGAACAAGCCGAAAAAGGTGCGGAAATCGATGACGAAAAGGGGCAGCAAATCGTGCTGTCTGGCGGTCCGGTTAGTCAGGAACGGGGGTTTATCCTGCATTCGCCACAACCTGGCTGGAGCTCCAGTTTATCACTGACCCCCGAAATCATGGTGACTACGTCAAAAGATATTCTCAGTGCCCTGGGCAATCATCGCGGACCCGACCAGGCTATCATTACGCTGGGTTATGCCGGCTGGAGCGAAGGGCAGTTGGAAGAAGAAATTCAAAACAACGCCTGGCTCACCATTGAGGCGGATCCAGCAATATTGTTCAACACCCCTATTCACAAACGCTGGGAAGCAGCGGTTCAACAACTGGGCGTGGATGTTTGGCAATTGGCCCCTCAGGTCGGTCATGCCTGAACTAGGAAGCCGAACCGTACTGGCATTTGATTTTGGCACCACCAGCATTGGCGTAGCTGTTGGTCAGGAAGTGACCGGCACCGCATCACCGCTGGAGGCGTTAAAAGCCCGGGACGGTATTCCGGACTGGACTCTGGTTGGTAAGCTGTTTGAAGAATGGCAACCTCATCTGGTGGTCGTAGGTTTGCCACTTAATATGGATGGTACCTCCCAGTTAATGACCCAACGGGCAGAAAAGTTTGCAAACCGCCTGCACGGCAGATTCAACAAACCGGTAACCACCTGGGACGAACGGTTAAGTACTGCCGATGCAAAAGCCGCGTTGTTTGAGTTAGGCGGCTATAAAAAGCTTACAAAGGGCAAGGTCGACAGCGTATCTGCGTGTCTTATCTTTTCCAGTTGGTACGAAAACCAGTTCGCCTGATCCTCGCTTTTAATCTGAGATTAGACACCAAGCACTAGCAAAATTAGACCTTTGAGCAATAGTCTTATTCACCGACTTTTAGCAGTATGGGCAAAAAACCATCTGCTCAAAGTTGGGGGACACAATGCCTAAATTATTGGACCTGATAGAAAAACTACTGCTGATATTAATTATGCTGGCCACCCTGGTAGCGGTTGGCGCTGAAATCATGCACATGGTCCGTTACCAAAAAGTAGAGCTGTCTGATCTGCTGTTGTTGTTTATTTATGCCGAGGTAATGGGCATGCTCGCGGCGTACTACAACAGCAATCGAATCCCCGTCACCCTGCCATTGATCATTGCCATGACGGCGCTAAGCCGAATGATCATATTGCAAAGCAAAGAACTCGATAAAATCGTGTTGATTTACGAATCGGGCAGTATTTTACTGCTCAGCATTGCGGCTTTGATCATGAGTATGAAAGACCGGGTAAGCCTGGAAAAACTCAAGCAGCGGGGAACCCCGTAAGCGTGCTAATTGGAGGCGGGCGTCGCATCGTCTGTTAATTCAGCCTTGTGAACTTAGGGCCTGTTGGAGCATATATCCCCCCTAATACAGGCCGCTATCTGGGTGCGGCCCCGGTAAACACTGAGACTCGGTCTGTAATGTTGAGCCAATACCGTGAGCAGGTATTTGTTTACGCCAGATTTATAATGCGACGTTTAGAACATGCAATTGCCTGAGCTTTCGCCGCTAAACCACAGTATTAACTTTCTTTTAAGCGCATTAGGTCTTCGTGAAGTCGGTTTGCTATGCGCTTGAACGTTTTACGCCAGGCAACATTTTGGGCCATGCGTGAGGCACTATCAACCTGCAGGTTGGGGTCACCCTTAATAATTAGCATATTGCCTGGGTTGAGCTCCATGCCATCTTCAATCACCGCCAGCAATTCACCGGTTTTAGAATTAGCCACCACCGCTTGAAACGTAATTGACCCAAGGCCATTGCGTTGACCCCTTAATGCTACCGTATCGCGGTTGGCATCCTGGTAGCGACGCTGATACGGCATAAAGTTCATTAGCCTGAATTCTATCGCCATTACATTTTCGCCGCCTTGATTGGTTGGCTCTAGTCCGCTTTTTTGCGCAAAGGTTAGCTGGGCAAAATCATCAAAGAACTGACAAATTTTGTCCATTTCATCCCAGGTAGAGGCATTCCAGCTGTTCGTCAACTGATTGTCAGCGCCCTCATCGATGGTTAATTTATCAAACTGCGTAGGAAAAAATATAACCTTATTGTACTGGCTAAAGTCAGCTTGTGGGTCTATGACAAAGCGATCGAATCGGGTGCCCTGCATTTGCTGTAGGTTTGAGTCGGGGACCGCAGTAAACTCGGGGATGGGCTGTTCGGTTACAGAACAGGCAGTCAAAACAGCAAGGCTAAGCACGGTGGTGAATAGTTTCATTTTTTTCCTGCCTCTTCCATTACACACGCATTGTGCAATTATTGAGCGAATTGATTTTTAACTTAAGTTAGCGCTTTGACTTATTAGCTTCAAGCGTATTTCTCAGAATCGAATTACAAAATTTCACAAGCGTTTAAATAATGTCTGCTTGCCAAAACGGATGTGAACAAGCTGAAAATCAGGATTCAACCCTTTATTACGCTTCCAAGGAATCCCCATCAGATGTGCAACATAATTGAAAGCTGGCTCCTTGGGCTTGATGCTGCGTGGAACATAGCGATTTGCAATGAAGTTTGTTTTTCGGACTTAAAACGGTTAATACTAACAATAACTTAAGATATTCAATGGACTGATATGAAACTTTCAATGCCAAAAAAAATAGTGCGCTGGATAGTCATTCTTGTTGGGTTCACATTAACCCTATATGTGTTTTTACGGATAATCGTTTATATTCAAAGTCCCGCCCTGACATCCGTCGGTTCGACTTTTTCCTATTTGGGCAATAGCGTTCATTACGTTTGCCAAGGTGAAGGGGAACCTGTCGTCTTTTTTGAAACCGGTTTCGGCTCAGATTCTGAAGAAACATGGTCTGGCGTGCTTTCAGAGTTGCCCGCCTCTTTCACCAGTTGCTACTACGACAGATTAGGCTATGGTGGCAGCGATGATGTGCCTACTGATTTTACAACAGACAACAAGTCACGGCTGCAGGAGGCATTGATATCGCATATCGCCAACGAGCGCCAGGTCATACTTGTGGCCCACTCTTATGGTGGCGTTATTGCCAGAAGAACGATGTCCAGAGATCAACTTAATTTGCATTCGGTTATTTTTCTAGGCTCAGCCCATGAAAATCAACATGGGCTTCTTCGTGGAAAGTTAGAACCGATCCCATCATCAGCAGTCACACAGGCTTATGCAAACGCAATCTTCGGACTGTCTGACATCCGCAATCTTTTCGTCGACTTCGAGTCTGAGTTGTCTGAACGCTTAGCTAACTACTATGGAAGCTTGAGATGGGCACACGTACTTTCGTCCTACACGAGTGAAAAGGGCTTTTTCACGCCATTGGCGTCACTCAATTATGATTTCGGCAAACTGAAATTGGTTGTGTTAACACATGATGATCAGGCTTATATCAATAACAAGCGCTTTTACGAGATAGGGCCTCAATGGCTTCAAATGCAGCAAAGCATCGCCAGCCTGTCTGATAACGCTGAATTAATCGTCGCCGAAGGCGCTACGCATAATATTCCGGGCGACAGACCAGACCTTATCATTCAACACATTTTGCAGGCGGTGGAGGGTAATTAAAATGGCTGCCATCAAACGTGAATACCAATCAATCGATGCTGCAGACACTTATGCACTGTTACGCGGCTGCTGACACTGCCAGCATAAATGAAAAGCGGGCTCCTGAGGTTCGTTGCAGCTACTGCATACCCATTCGCCTTCGTCACTGTCTGACGACAGCTCATTCAGTACTTTTTTAGCCATTGTCAGGTCGTCTTTGTCCATCAGCCACAATTCCGGATGCGTGTCCTGAATAGGCAGATCGCCAGCAGCCCCACTGATAAACTGATTGCGGATCAAACATCCGATACCCTGCGCTTGCAGGGCATCGTAGTATTGTTGAATGGTAAAAGCGCTATCGCTTTGGCAGAGTCTGATCATTAGTCCATGTCGATCGAGACACCGGATAACGAACCAAGGCCGTCGCCATTGCTGCTATTGGCATCCAACTTAATCATCAGACGTAGGTCGTTAGGCGAGTCTGCATGGTGTAACGCCTGATCCATGGTTATCCTGCCCGCTTTGTACAAATCGAACAGCGCCATATCAAAGGTTTGCATGCCTTGTTCACGGCCCTTCTCCATAGCCTCTTTCAGGCCGCCCATTTCATTGCGCTGAATCAGATCGCGAATAAGCGGTGAATTCAGCAGAATTTCAATAGCGGCAACCCGCCCCTTTCCGTCCACCGTTGGTACTAATTGCTGAGCAACGATGGCGCGTATGTTAAGGCTTAAATCAAAACGCAATTTGTCGTGAGCGTCCTTGGGTGCCAAATGCATGATACGTTCAATGGCCTGGTTGGCGTTGTTGGCGTGCAGTGTTGCTACACACAAGTGACCGGTATCGGCAAATGACATGGCATATTCCATGGTTTCCATGGAGCGGATTTCACCAATCAGAATTACGTCAGGCGCCTGTCGCAATGAACTCTTCAGCGCGTCGTCAAACGACTGGGTATCAATCCCCACTTCACGTTGCGTGACCACGCAATTTTTGTGTTCGTGAACAAATTCAATGGGATCTTCAATAGTCAGAATGTGGCCATGTGAATGGGTATTGCGATGACCCATTAATGCTGCGAGCGAGGTTGATTTACCGGTACCCGTTCCCCCTACAAATAACACCAGGCCGCGCTTAGCCATAATGATGTCTTTGAGTACCGGCGGCAGACCCAAATCATCTGCATTGGGGATTTGTGTCACAATGCGACGTACTACCATGCCCGCCTGATCACGTTGCCAGAAAGCACTACAACGAAACCGCCCTACGCCATCGCGCGCAATAGCAAAGTTGCACTCTTTGGTATCGTGAAAGGTCTTTTGCTGATCGTCGTTCATTGCCGCATGCACTAAGTCCAGTGCACCCTGTTCAGACAGCGCCTGGTCGGTTAGCGGGGTCAGCTTGCCGTTGATTTTTGCACTCACGGCAAACCCGGCGGTCACGAACAAATCCGACGCGCCCTTTTCGACCATCATTTGTAAAAACTGATCCAACATGGTTTGACTCCCTAAAAACCAGGCCGTTGCTTGTCGACCATTTTCGCCATTGCATCCTGCTGCGTGATCACGCCGGTCGCAACCAGGCGCTGCAGACACTGATCCATAGTTTGCATACCGTGGGATTGGCCCGTTTGGATTACCGAGTACATTTGCGGCACTTTGTCTTCGCGGATCAGGTTGCGAATAGCAGGTATACCCACCATGATTTCGTGTGCTGCAACACGACCACCGCCGACTTTCTTCAACAGAGTTTGCGAAATCACGGCGCGCAGTGACTCAGACAACATAGAACGCACCATGGCTTTTTCTTCAGCCGGGAACACATCAATAATACGGTCGATGGTTTTCGGTGCAGAGTTGGTGTGCAAAGTGCCGAATACCAGGTGACCGGTTTCTGCCGCAGAGATAGCCAGGCGAATGGTTTCCAGGTCCCGTAATTCACCTACCAGAATCACATCGGGGTCTTCACGCAACGCTGAGCGCAGCGCGTTGGAAAAACTGTGTGTGTCGCGGTGCACTTCACGCTGATTCAATACACTGAGCTTGTTATCGTGCACGAATTCGATTGGATCTTCGATGGTGAGAATATGCTCGCGTTTGTGAGTATTGATGTGGTCAATCATGGCGGCCAGTGTGGTACTTTTACCCGAGCCAGTTGCGCCCGTGACCAGTACAATACCGGTTGGCTGGTTGATGATCTCTTTAAAAATAGGCGGTGCGCCAAGGTCATCCAGTGTCAGTACTTTACTCGGAATGGTACGTAACACAGCGGCTGCGCCGCGATTCTGTACAAAGGCATTTACCCGGAACCGTGATAAGTCTTTTACCTCAAACGAGAAGTCTGTTTCGAGGTTTTCTTCGTATTCCTTGCGTTGCTTATCGTTCATGATTTCGTAGATTAATGCATGAACCTGTTTGTGATCCAAAGGATCCACATTCAGTCTTCGCATTTCGCCATCGACACGAATTATCGGCGGTAATCCGGCCGATAAGTGCAGATCCGATGCGTTATTCTTTACACTGAAAGCTAAAAGTTCGGTAATATCCACAACCTGGTTTCTCCCAACCACTAGATGAGTTCGTTAATGCAAACAATAGCAGATCGCCTGACAAACGCACGCCAAGAAATTGAACACGCCATTGCTAATGCACATCGTCCTGCTCATTGTGTCCGATTACTGGCAGTAAGCAAGACCAAACCCGTATCAGATATCACTGCAGCGTATGAAGCCGGACAACGGCAATTCGGTGAAAACTATATTCAGGAAGGTGTCAGCAAAATTGAGCAATTAAAAACGCTGACAGACATTGAATGGCACATGATTGGCCCCATACAATCTAATAAGACTAAATTAGTGGCCGAGCATTTTGACTGGGTACAATCGGTAGACCGGCTCAAAATTGCCAAACGGCTTAACGAGCAGCGCCCGGCAGATATGCCGCCGCTGAACGTTTGCATTCAGTTAAATCTGGAACAAGAGGCCACTAAGTCTGGTATTTTACCGGCAGAATTACCCGACATAGTCGAAGCCATTAGTGGCATGCCAAATTTGCGCTTGCGTGGCCTTATGGCCATACCGGCTGCCAACGTCAGTGAATCACAACAACGTGACACACTGAGTCAGTTACATGCCTTGTATGCGCAATTGCAAGCCACTACAGAGGGTATCGATACCTTGTCGGTAGGGATGAGCAACGACATGGCGCTGGCGATCGCACATGGTTCAACCATGGTCAGAATCGGCACAGCCATTTTTGGCTCGCGCAGCTAGTCGGCAGCATCCATAATTTAACTTCAACAGAATTGTCAGGAGACGCATGCAACATCGTAAACTCGCCTTCATTGGTGCAGGCAACATGACTCGCAGTATCATTGCAGGACTGGTCGCATCAGGCTACCCAGCCGATCACATTATGGCCAGTAACCGTTCGCGTCCGAAGCTCGACGCGCTGGCTGCCGATTACGGCATCAAGGTCACTCAATCGAACGGTGAAGCCTGTGAATTCGCCGACGCCATTGTGCTGTCAGTAAAGCCACAAATGATGGAAGACGTATGCGCCGCGTTGCAACAGGATACTGATTTATCCGGCAAGCTTTATATCTCGATTGCGGCCGGCTTGCCGGTTGAGCGCCTGCAACAAATGCTTGGCGCTGAATACCCGGTTGTACGCGTCATGCCTAACACGCCGAGTTTGTTGGGACAGGGCATGTCTGGCCTGTACGCAGACTCGTCGGTAAATGAAGACGACAGAAACTACGTCGACGGCGTGATGTCAGCTGTTGGCAAAACGCTTTGGGTGACGGAAGAAGACGGCATTAATGGTGTCATCGCCGCGGCGGGCAGTAGCCCGGCGTATTTCTTCTTGTTCCTGCAAGCCATGCAGGAAGAGAGTATGCGTATGGGCTTTAGCGAAGACGATGCCAGACTTCTCGTGCAGCAAGCCATGCTGGGTGCAGCTCAGATGGTATGCGAAAACCCGGATTTGATGCTAAGTGAATTACGTGCGCAAGTAACGTCTAAAGGTGGCACCACGGCAGCCGCTATTCAGTCATTCATCGACAGCGATATTTCCGGTATTGTGTCAAAAGCAATGCAATCGGCGGTAGCCCGTGCCGACGAAATGGCCAAATCTCTTTAATTGACAGGAACGCAACATGAACGCGACGGTGTTTTTGATCAGCACTATTTTTAATTTGTACCTGATGGTGGTGTTACTGCGATTTTGGTTGCAGCTCAGCAAAGCTGACTTCTACAACCCAATGAGTCAGTTCGTGGTAAAAGCCACACACCCTATCATTGGCCCCATGCGAAGAGTTATACCGTCTATTGGTGCAATAGATGTTGCCACCCTGGTGTTAGCCCTGATTGTTGCAATGGGTAAATACCTGGCACTGAGTTTACTGCTGGGCGGTAACATCAATCCCATTGGCATGATCATTATCGGCGCGCTGTCAGTACTAAAAGAATTCCTGACACTGGTATTCTGGGTACTCATTTTGCGAGCAATACTGAGTTGGGTGTCACAAGGTAGTAGCCCGGTAGAGTATGTATTACAACAGTTAACCGAGCCATTCCTGGCCCCAATCCGTCGCATCCTGCCTCCAATGGGCGGCCTGGATCTATCGGTGTTAGTGGCAATTATTGGCCTCAAGTTCATCGAACTGTTGCTGGCCGATTTCTTACCCTATTACTAGAGAGGTCATTCATGCGAAGTCGAATGGGTCGTCACATCGGATTATGGCTTTGCCTGGCCGCCGCGCTGGTGTCTTTTGGCTCGGCCGCCGAGCAGAAAATGCAGCTAGGCGAATGGGATGTGCATTACATTGTGGTTAACTCTACGTTCTTCAGCCCTGAAATCGCGCGGGAATACGGTATTGTGCGCAGTAAGTACAATGCATTGGTGAACATTTCGGTACTCGAAACAGACAGCCAGAAAGCGCAGATTGTTGGCATGGAAGGGAGCGCAACCAATTTATTGGGCACGGAAAAAGCCCTGACCTTTAAACGCGTTCAGGAAGGTGAAGCCATCTATTATCTGGCGGTATTGCCCTTTCGCGATCAGGAAACATACCGGTTTGCGATTCGCATCCAACGCGGAAATGACAGTCAGACACTGAAGTTTCAGCAAAAAATGTACGTCGATTAAATCAACGATGCCAAACGTAAATAGGGGTGCCGATACTGAACAAAATCGCACCCATTTATTGTGACAGCCCGCTGCTCAGAAAACCCCAAACGACCCAACAACCGGCTTTTCGGCCTGCTGACCGGTAACACAATAAGCATACTCCCATCACCCCATTCCTTCAGAGCATGCACAAGCACTCGTCTAATCAACGATACGCCTGCGCCCATGGCTTGTCTGTGTACAACCAAGACAAACTCACGTTCGCTATCAAGTGCCTGGCACCCACCCCAGCCAATAAACGCATTGTCCCGTTCGATTCGCCAGGTGCCATATCCGTGTTGTTGCCAGTGTAATAGCGACTGCGCAATCCACTGCTGAACAAATTCTACTGAAAATGAGCCCGCCGCCGTGGCAAGCGGTAAGTGTCGACGAATAGACGCATCATTGAGTAAACGATAGACATCATCTGTGTCCTGGGCTGAAAATTTACGAAAGGTCAGGTTCATTGGCGCTCCATTGGCAATAACCCAATAGACCGGAGTAGTAGTGTATTCATTCCCAAGTAGCATACTTTTTCGGGTTGTATGTGACTATAGTATTTACAAGCCATTAACATGCTAGCACGGAAGCACACTATGAAAAAAACACTGATTGTGGTTTGTACTCTGTTCACCTTTGGGGCAACGGCAGGCACAGAGGACTCCGGCAACGAACTCAGCTATGAACACTTTGTTCACAGCGATAAACCCATCAAGTGTTTGTATGGCTATGCGGCCGAAAAAGTAGGTGATCACGATGCTGCCATTGCCATATTTGAAGACTGTATCGCACGATGGGAAAGTGTGTATGCCATGATCTGGCTGGCGCAAATTTACGATACCGGTATCGGCGTCCCGCAGAACCTGGAAAAAGCAGCCGCCTTGCTTAAACGCGGCGCGCATACCCAAGATGAGGCCGGCTATTCTTCTCTTGCTAAGTATCACTACGGCATTCTTTTGCTCGAAGGTCGTGGCGTTCCTGTCAATAAACAAGCCGGCATTGAGTGGCTACAACGCGCTGCTGACGAGGGTGTCGACGAAGCAAAAGACTACTTACAATCTATGCCTTAAACCTCAAACGCTATAAACCGCATTATTTTCGCTATAAAGCGGGTTTGTCGTTCGCGCTAATTTTTCTATACTGCCTGACGTTAAATACAAATAATAACGAGGGTGGAATCCACTTTGAAAACGCTAACGACAACATTTTTGCTCGGTCTGACTGCCAGTCTGACGCTCACCGCGTGTAGTCAGACTACGCCAGCAGACACGGCCCCCGCCTCCCCAACCCTGTCACTGGAACGTATTTATCAGGACAGAGAATTCAAAAGCGAGCGCGCGCCTTACTTCAGATGGCTCGATGACGGAACGGGCTACACCGTTCTGGAAGCACGAGATAAAGATAATACTGACACTGAGAACGGTGTTACCGGCAATGACATCGTATTTTATCAGCCCAATGGTGAAGGTAGAAAAGTACTGGTAACCGTAGAACAGTTAACGCCCGCTGGTAACCAGGAAGCGCTAAGTATTGAAGACTATAAATGGTCTGCTGACGGTAACTGGGCACTGATTTTCACCAACGGACAAAAAGTCTGGCGCCACCGTACCCGGGGCGATTACTGGGTGTTAAACCTAAAAACGAACAAACTGTACCAACTGGGTGGTGAACAGCCGCCTGCCACCAGTCTGATGTTCGCTAAATTCAGTCCCGACAGCCAGAAAGTAGCGTATGTCAGAGACAACAATATATATGTGGAAACGCTCGGTAATCCAGCGGTAACCGCGTTAACCACTGACGGTAGCGATACCATCATTAACGGCAACTTCGATTGGGTATACGAAGAAGAATTCAGCATTACTGACGGTTTCCGCTGGAGCCCGGACAGCCAGAACATTGCCTACTGGCAGTTGGACGCGTCTGGGGTGAAATACTTCACCATGATCAACAACACCGATTCACTGTACCCTACGCTCACACAATTCCCTTACCCAAAAGCCGGTGAGCAGAACTCGGCGGTAAAAGTGGGCGTTGTCACGTTAGCGACCCAACAAACCCAATGGGCTGAACTCCCCGGTGATAACCGCGATCGCTACGTGCCGCGCATTAGCTGGGCAGGCACCAGTGAAGCACTGCTGATTCAGGATGTAAACCGCCCGCAAAACACCAACACTCTGCGTTTATTTAACTGGAAAACGAATACGCTGAAGACCATTTACACCGACAAAGACGATGCCTTTTTAGAATGGTATTACGCTGCGGAGTGGGAAGAAGATGGCAGCCACTTTGTATGGCACAGCGAACGGGATGGCTGGCGTCACCTTTACCGTATTTCCCGCGACGGCAGCGACATTGTTGATCTCACACCGGGAGACTACGATATTGTCGATTTGATCACGCTGAACGAAGCCACTAACAGTTTTTACTTTACCGCAGCACCTGAGCATCCTGAGCAGCGCTTCCTGTTCAAAGGGTCATTGGATGGCAGTCAGCCTGTAGAGCGTGTGACACCCGCCTCATTTGCAGGGAACAATAGCTATTACATGTCAAAAGATGCCAGCTATGCCATGCATACACACAGCCGGTTTAATCAGCCGCCGGCCAGCCAAATCATCAGGACCGAGGGCCATGCAACGATTACCCAGCTCACCACTAACGATGCGTTAAACGCGCAACTGGCCAACGAAGTATTGCCTTCGCACGAATTCTTCTCAGTTGAAGCCCGCGATGGCGTAGAGCTTGATGGCTGGATCATGTTCCCTGCTGATATGGACCCCAACAAAAAATATCCGATCATCTTTTATGTTTACGGCGAGCCATGGGGCTCAACGGTACAGGACAGATGGGGCGGAAACAGTTATTTGTGGAACAGCATGATGACCCAAAAAGGCTTTATCATGGCGTCGGTAGATAACCGCGGTACTCGCGCTCCCAAAGGCCGTGACTGGCGTAAATCCATCTACAAAAAAATTGGGAGTGTAACCGTTCGCGACCAGGCCGATGCACTGGACGCAATGGCAGCACGCTGGTCGCAAATCGACACCAGCCGCGTCGGTGTGTGGGGACATTCAGGTGGCGGTAGCTCCACGTTGAATCTGTTGTTCAGACACGGTGATAAGTTCCACGTTGGCGTTGCCCAGGCACCGGTTGCTGACATTCGTTACTACGATACCATTTATCAGGAACGCTACTCCGGCAACCCGAATACCGACCCGGACAGCTATACGCAAACCTCGCCTGTCACTTTTGCCAAAGACTTGCAGGGCAACCTGTTACTGGTGCACGGCACGGGCGACGACAACGTTCACTATCAGGGAACTGAAGCCCTGATCAACGAGTTAGTTGAGCACAATAAACAATTCGAATTTATGTCTTATCCGAATAGAAGCCACAGTATTCGCGAAGGCAAAGGCACCACCTTGCATTTGCAAACCATGAAAACGAATTACTTTTTGGAACACCTTAAGCCATAAACCGGCTCCGAAACCCAAAAATAAAACAGGCCGCTTATAGCGGCCTAATGCCGATCAGTTAAGAAATTTTACTGATCGGTTGACCGATCTTT